>Ga0075467_10000004_pt1 | contig 134064 bp, 146 predicted proteins | sample DEB08_DNA_9_FD_75067 | JGI IMG/M metagenome (GOLD analysis project Ga0075467, IMG submission 75067) | Aqueous microbial communities from the Delaware River and Bay under freshwater to marine salinity gradient to study organic matter... | ecosystem: Environmental > Aquatic > Marine > Coastal ... | reverse complement strand
TTTGAGGCTTTGAGGCTCGATACGCACCGCGTGTTGCCACGCGTCAGTTCAAGGGAACGCATATCCAGTAAGAATTCCCCGAACCTCCACACCGCAATCAGCTCGTCCCGCCGGTCTGCCATCCACACGATCCCCCAAATTTCCCCCAAAAACACTCAAGCATCAGAAGCCGCCGTTTGCAAAGACCAAGGGGTAAACCCAACCAAGAGGACAACATGAAACCCTTCAACTTATTGGCATCCGCCCTCGTCATCACCTTTACAGCAGGTGCAGCCATGGCAGAACGTATCAACATGACCAGCAATGCCTCAGTGGCGACCTCGGTCGAGCGCCTCACAAACGCAGTTAAAGCCGCTGGTGCGCGCGTGTTTACCACCGTCGACTTTCAACAAGGTGCAAAATCGGTCGGTGAAGATCTGCGCCCAACAACCGTCGTTATTTTCGGCACCCCCAAGATCGGCTCAACCGCCCTACAGGAAGGCCAGACCATGGCGCTCTTTCTGCCGCTGCGCATCCTGTTCTTCGAGGACAAAAACGGTCAGACTTGGGCCACATACAACGATCCAGCGAGCGTCGCGCCCTCCCATGGCCTAGCTGCGAACAACCGGGCCATCTTGCAGATGCAGGGTGCACTTGATCGCTTCGCGACGATCGCAACCGGTCAGTAGGCGCCCAAATTCGGCAGGCGGAGCATTCGTCGTGCTTTCCCATCCCCCCCGAACCAGCTATAGCCCCGGCCCATGACCCAGAACCCACCAAACCTTCGCCCCGACCTTGCCCGCGCACGCGTCCCCGACGCCGCACGTCCCGGTCAGCCAACTATTGGTATGGTGTCGCTTGGCTGCCCCAAAGCCTTGGTCGACAGCGAACGCATTCTGACGCGCCTGCGCGCCGAAGGCTACGCGATTAGCCCTGACTACAGCGGCGCGGATGCGGTCATCGTTAACACCTGCGGCTTCCTCGACAGCGCCAAGGCCGAAAGCCTCGACGCAATAGGCGAAGCGCTAACAGAAAACGGCCGCGTGATCGTGACGGGATGTTTAGGCGCCGACCCGGAATACATCACTGGTGCACATCCCAAAGTGCTCGCCGTCACCGGGCCGCACCAATACGAACAGGTGCTCGACGCGGTCCACATCGCCGTCCCGCCAAGCCCCGATCCATTCATCGACTTAATGCCTGCACAAGGCGTCAAACTCACCCCGCGCCACTACAGCTACCTGAAGATTTCCGAGGGCTGTAACCATAAATGCAAGTTCTGCATCATCCCCGACATGCGAGGCCGCCTCGCCTCCCGCCCTTTGAAAGCCGTGATGCGTGAAGCTGAAAAGCTGGTCGAAAACGGCGTTAAAGAACTCCTCGTTATCAGCCAGGACACCTCGGCCTATGGCACCGACTGGAAAGATCGCGGATCCAAAGCGCCAATCCTCGATCTTGCCCGCGAACTTGGCACGCTAGGGGCCTGGGTCCGCTTCCACTATGTTTACCCCTACCCCCACGTACGCGACCTCATCCCACTGATGGCCGAGGGTAAAATCCTGCCCTATCTCGATATCCCCTTTCAACATGCGCACCCTGACGTGCTGAAACGCATGGCCCGCCCCGCAGCCTCAGCCCGCACGCTGGACGAAATTGAAGCCTGGCGCGACATCTGTCCGGATATCACTCTGCGCTCAACGTTCATCGTCGGCTACCCCGGTGAAACCGAAGCCGAATTCCAAACTCTTCTCGACTGGATGGACGAAGCGCAGCTCGACCGCATCGGCTGCTTCAAATATGAAAACGTCAAAGGCGCACGCTCAAACGTGCTTCCAGACCACATCCCTTACGAAATAAAACAAGATCGCTGGGACCGCTTCATGGAAAAAGCGCAAAGCATCTCGGCAGCCAAACTCGCCGCCAAAGTCGGCACCACACTGCCGGTGATCGTTGACGATATTGACGAAGACGGCATCGCCACATGCCGCACAACGGCCGACGCGCCCGAAATCGATGGCAATCTGTTTATTGACGAAGGCACCGAGGCTCTCGCAACAGGCGATATCGTCAACGTCGATGTTGACGAGGCCAGCGAATACGATCTCTGGGGCCAAATACGGCCCTAAACCCGGCGTGGGAGAAACATCACAGAAAAATCCGGAGGGGAGCCCCCTTCGGCTTACCAACCCTGACAGGTAAATCGGTCTAAAGCGTCAGCGCTTTAACCCGCGCAATAAGCAACCCATTGCGGCAATAGTCAGGCAGACCTTCAGTGTCGCTATCAAGCCGCGCCTCGCAATCACCAGCGTCGCTACAGCCCATACAAGACACCAATGCTTCGACCATCTCGGTGCCGCTCACAACCCCGGATTGCCGCGCCAGATCTAAATCTGCGCCATTCCGGGTGGCCATGCGATCCATCAGCACCTCGCGGTGAGAGCTCTTGGACGTCATACTCATCGTCAGTACCTCCTGTACGATAAGCACATCATTGCCCAACGGCGCCAACCCAAGCTCTGATCCAGATCAATTTTCCGCCTTAGCCGCCGATTGCGCGCCGCACTGTGGTGATTCTGTCGGCATTCGGCGGGTGAGTGCCCAGAAACTGATCGCCCGGGTCAGATGCGCGCGAGAAGTACAGCACGCCGCGCAAAGGATCATATCCGGATCGTTGCGTAATCCGCGCCCCAAGCGAGTCTGCCTCAAGCTCGAACCCCTTTGAGTAGCGACGTGCGCCAATGGTACCGCCAATGTTCTGTGCAGTTTCAACGCCAGCCGCATCCAGTCCTGCAAGCGAGCCAATGAGGGACCCCAAAATGGCCCCCGCCGTCGCCGAGTTCTGTGTCTGCGGAATATGTCCTTCAATGTGATGCGCCGCTTCATGCGCCAGGGCGAACGCCAATTCGTCCCGGTTGCGCATTTCTTCAAACAACGCGGGCGTGAAGCCGATCAGCGGCCGCCCGTTCTTGTCCAACGTCTGATACGCATTCGGTGGCAGGCCTTGTCGGTCGTCGATGAAAATCCGGAAATCACAATTCAGGCCTGGTCGTATCTCCCTACAAGTGCGCTCGGCAATCGGCTCGACCCGCTGAACAACCGCCCGGAAATCGGCCAACGACTGAGGACCACCGGTCCGCGACTGTGAAACAGGCGGCAACACCTGCGAGGACGCTCCGGGTGACCGCTGCGCACCGACCTGCACATCGCAAGCCGATAACCCTAAAACGGCCACAAGAGACAAACAAACTGAACGCACCGCCAACACTCCCAGATAAATTCCAAGTCACCGCTGTTTGGCACGATAGCGAAAAGGCCGCCACTCTCAAGCAGACGCCCTTGCGAAGACCCGCCGATGCGGTCACGCTGGCACACATGTTTACGATCGAGCACGAATTTGACGCAACCGTCGTCACCCTTGTCGATGATGCCGCAGCGCACCGTCAAGACGACATCACCATCACAGCTTTCGATGATTGTGTGACGATAGAACAACTCGATGCCCGGCAGGACCGGGTTCAGAAAATAACGCTGTCGCTCGCACAACTTGCCGACCTGACAGCGTCCCTGAACCTCCCCGAAGGCGTCTACCTCCGCAATCACCCCGACACCCCGTCGTGATCCATTCAGACGAGCACATCCAATGACCACAGCGTTTTTCTACGACGAGCAAAGCTTCTGGCATTCAGGCGGGAACTACTCCTTCATGGCCCCAGTCGGAGGTTTCGTACAGCCGGCCGCAACCGGCGGCTTGCCAGAAAACCCCGAAACCAAGCGTCGTCTTGTGAATCTGATGAATGTTACGCGTTTGATGGACGACCTCAGCGTCGTGCGCGCCGAACCGGCGTCACAGATTGACCTGATCCGAGTCCACACTGGTGACTTCCTCACCACCTTCAAAACCACGTCGGACGCAGGCGGCGGCGAAACCGGACTGCGCGCGCCCTATGGTCCGGGCGGATACGAACTTGCTGCCCTCTCCGCCGGTCAGGCCAAAAGCGCGCTCTTTTCCGTTCTGGACGGGCAATACCGAAATGCCTACGCCCTCACCCGGCCGCCCGGACACCATTGCCTGCGCGACTGGCAGAACGGCTTTTGCCTTCTCGCCAACATCGCCATTGCGGTCGAAGCAGCCCTCGCCGAAGGCAAAGCAGACCGTGTCGCCGTCCTTGATTGGGACGTCCACCACGGCAATGGCACGGAAGCGATATTCTATGACCGCGCCGAAGTGCTGACGATCTCGATGCATCAGGAACACAACTACCCTCTGGATAAAGGAGATTTTTCAGACCGTGGCGAAGGCCAGGGCTACGGAACCAACCTGAACATCCCCCTGCCCCCCGGTGCGGGCCACAACACTTGGCTGGAAGCCCTCGACCGCCTTGCGATCCCTGCGATCCAATCGTTCAAACCAGACGTCATCGTGATCGCCTGTGGCTTTGACGCCGCTGCGTTTGATCCGTTGGGGCGGATGCTTTGTTCTGCCGACACTTTCCGCCAGATGACCCGCCGCGTGCTTGATCTCGCTGACATCACATGCGCCGGACGGCTCGTCATGGCGCACGAAGGTGGCTATTCTGAAATGTATGTGCCGTTTTGCGGCCACGCAACGCTGCAGGAGATGGCAGGGTCGTCCATCGACGCCCCCGATCCCTTTGCCGCAGCCCTCCAGATCCGCCAACCCGGCGCAGCTTTCGAAGGCTTTGCCAGCGGTCTTATCGGCGAAATGGCCGAGGCGCTCCCCTGATCCCGCGTGCCCCTCTGGAAATTCCCGGCGCGCGCGAATACCTGTGCTGGGCAAATAAGGAGCCGATCCAATGCCCGAGGCAAACCCAGCTGCGTTGTCATTCCTCGCAAGCCGCCGCTCGCGGCCCGCAAAAACACTGACGACTCCGGTCCCAGATCGCGCGGTCCTTGAGGATCTGCTGACCGTCGCAGCCCGCACCCCCGACCACGGCAAACTTGAACCATGGCGCTTTATCGTCCTCGAAACTGCCGCGCTGAAACGGCTGGCCGATACCATTCCAATGTATTGCAGGGACATTGACCCGGAAAAAACCGCAAAACTGGTCGCGCAGTTTGCCAACGCTGATCTCGCGGTAGCCGTGATAGCAAGCCCAAAGCCATCCGACAAAATCCCCGAAATCGAACAAACTCTGTCTGCCGGGGCCGTCGCAATGAACCTTCTGTCGGCAGCACTTGCGGCGGGATGGGGCGCGAACTGGCTGTCCGGCTGGATCAGTCACGACCGGAAATGGCGTGAAGACACCCTTGGGCTCGCTCCAACCGAGTGGATCGCAGGCTTCATCCATATCGGCACCGAACGAATGACCCCACCAGAACGCCCCCGCCCCGACCTTTCAAGCATCGTCACCTGGGTCGAGACATGATCTTTTCTGCCATCGCAGACGCAATTGCGCAACTGTCCGACGCGCGTTTCCGCAGCGTCCTGATCAAAGGCGTCGGTCTGACACTCGGCTTACTCATCGGGGCCTACGCCGTAATTTTCTTTGGCATCCAATGGCTTCTCCCAGATAGCATTTCGCTTCCGTTCATCGGGGAAATCACCTTCGTCGAAACCCTCTTGTCCTGGGCCTCCGTGCTTTTGATGCTGATCCTGTCGGTCTTCTTGATGGTCCCCGTCGCATCAGCGTTTACGGGCCTGTTCCTTGATGACGTCGCTGACGCCGTAGAAGACCGTCACTACCCGCATCTTGCCGCAGCGCCACGCATCGGCCTGTCCGAGGGGCTGCGAGAAGGCCTCGCCTTCCTACTAGTTCTGATCCTCGCCAATATTGCAGCGCTTGTTTTGTACTTTACACCGCTCGCTCCGTTCGTCTTCTACGGCCTGAACGGCTTCCTTCTGGGGCGTGAATATTTCCGGCTCATCGCTGTCCGCCGGATTGGTCGCACCGCCGCAAAGAAAGCCTTCCGTGCCAATCTTCTCACGATCTGGTCGGCCGGCGCGCTTATGGCTGTGCCTTTGACAATCCCGGTTCTGAACCTGCTGGTGCCCGTCGTCGGCGCTGCGGCTTTCACCCACCTCTATCACCGGCTGGACGCGAAAGCTTAGCCCTCACGCCGCTCCAAACGGTTAAAGAAATCTAGATCCTCAACCGTGATCCCGCCCCAAATGATCACCGAAACAATCACCGCAAAAGTGATCGCCGAAATCCACGTGGTCGTCACGCATTTGCGCTTCATCGAAAAAGTGGACGATGGCGCACCGGCCGGAGTCCCCGCGACCCGCTCGCCGGCCTCTGCCTGTGACTGAACCCGGATTGGCAGAATGATGAACAACACCATGAACCAAATAACTGCAAACAAAACGATCCCCGAAACAATCGACATCAGACCTGCTCCAGCTCGATCAGGGTGCCGTTGAAGTCTTTGGGATGAAGGAACAACACCGGCTTGCCATGCGCCCCTATTTTCGGTTCGCCCCCGCCCAACACTCGTGCCCCTTTCTCAACAAGCTGCGCCGAGGCTGCATAAATGTCGTCGACCTCGTAGCAAACATGGTGAATGCCGCCAGACGGATTTTTCTCAAGAAATCCATTTATCGGCGATCCCTCACCCAAAGGAGACAGCAGTTCGATCTTGGTATTGGGCAGCTCAATAAACACCACTGTTACGCCGTGATCAGGCTCGTCCTGCGGCGCGCCCACATCAGCACCCAACATATCGCGGTACTGTGCAGAGGCTACCCCAAGATTTGGCACCGCGATCGCCACATGGTTCAAACGTCCAATCATTGTCCGCTCCGTTGTTTCAAGACGCGTTATCAGCTTTTCGCCCCCCCGCCACAAGAAGACAGTCCGACGCATCTCGCAGGCAATAAATGCTATTTAGGTCAAGACCTTAATAGATAGCTCAGGTCGATTGAAGCAACCGGGAGGTCACGCGATGCCAGAATCTCTTGAAGATTTTCTAATACACGCGCCCCATGGCCAAGAGGCCGCTGAGTGGGCAGACCTTCCTGGCAGTGGAAGATAGCCGCTTTGCATGCGAAGCACTTCGCATCATGTGCCAACGATCGGGCGCGCGCCTCAGACGGGCCGACAGCCTGGAATTTGCGGCACGCCATTTGCGCACCTTCCGACCGGGCATCGTTTTAATTGACGTCGGGCTGCCCGATGGGTCAACTCTTGCCTTGATCCGCGAGTTGTCACGTTCCGAAGCGCGCATAGGCGTCGTTCGCGCCATGTCCGGCGAAGACACTTTCGCAGATGTTGCCTTGGCCGCAGGCGCAGATACCTTCATCGCCAAACCGATCAAATCCGTCTCGGCGTTTCAGGCAACACCTCTCGCCGAACTACCAAAAGACGCGCGCCCTGCAAGGGTGCGCCCGGCTTCCGGCGACGCCATTGTTCCTGACCGCATCACCTATCGCGACGACCTTTCGCTTGCCGCAGACCTTCTTGCATCCGATGCGGACGTAGACACGCTCAACGACGTCACCGACTTTTTGATTGGTCTGGCCAATAGAGCAGATGATCCGGGGCTCGCGGATGTCGCCCGAGATGTGGAACGCGCCTGTAGCAACGGCCCGCCATCAGCCGACCGCCTCCAAAGGCTCAGAACCGCAATCGAAGACCGCCTCGAGACAGAGCAGATGGTCTAATCCGGCTGGACCAATCCGCCTAGTTTTCGGATAAAGCTGGATCGCGAGCGGCAAGAACAGGCCGCGTCAAATCACCCAATCGGTATTTCTGCTGGCCATCGACATCAAAGTTTTCTGGCGCCAACCACGTCTCAAACGCCGCGCGCAACGCGGGCCATTCCCCGTCAATCGCCGCAAACCAAGCGGTGTCGCGATTGCGCCCCTTCACGATGCTGGCTTGCCTAAAAACCCCTTCAAAGCTGAACCCAAACCGTTCAGCTGCCTGCCGGGATTTCCGGTTTGCGGCATCGCATTTCCATTCAAATCGCCGATACCCCACCTCGAACGCCCATTTCATCAATAAATACACCGCTTCCGTCGCCTCACGGCTTCGCTGAAGCCGTGGCGCAAAGGTCAGCCACCCCGTTTCAATCGTGCCCGCCAATGGTGCCATCCGCATGAGGCTAAGCGTGCCCCCAAGCCGTCCATCCGCCATCCGCACCGCAAAATGAAGCGGATCATGAAGCACACGGCTGGCGTCTACCCAGGCCGCATACCCCGCGTCGTCAAACGGACCTACTGGCAGGTAGGTCCATATGGCGCCGCTCTGATCCTCGCGATGAGCGTCGCGCAAGCCCGCGATGTGTGCCCGTGACAATGGCTCAAGCCGCGCATAACGCCCTTCAAGAACAGCGCGAGCTGGCAAACCAGGTGGGGCCCAGTCAACAAGAGATCGTTCATTCATCGGGCCCGTCTTTCATTTTTTTGGTTCAGGTTTTGTCAATCTTGTTCTACGAATGTTCTTAGGCCTGCGTGCCACATCGCACATTGCAAATCATGGGAGGTCATCGCACAATGTTGGCCATGAGAAGCTCTCCGACACAAGACCTGTCCAACTTTTTGGGCGATGATCGATTCGGCTGCGTGATGGCCGATCCGCCGTGGCGATTCACCAATCGCACAGGCAAAGTTGCACCCGAACACAAGCGCCTGTCGCGCTATCCCACCATGACGTTGGACGAGATCTGCGCCCTTCCGGTGGCTGCCCATATGGAAGACCGCGCACATTGTTACATGTGGGTGCCAAACGCGTTGTTGCCCGATGGATTGCGCGTTCTGAATGCCTGGGGATTCGAGTATAAATCCAACATCATTTGGCATAAAATTCGCAAAGACGGCGGGTCAGACGGACGCGGTGTCGGCTTCTATTTCCGCAATGTGACTGAGGTCCTGCTTTTCGGCACACGCGGGAAAAACGCGCGCACCCTTGCGCCGGGACGGCGTCAGGTGAACATGATGCAAACCCGCAAACGCGAGCATTCGCGCAAACCCGACGAACAATACGATTTGATTGAAGGCTGCTCGTGGGGGCCATATCTGGAATTGTTTGGACGTGGTGTGCGCGAAGGCTGGACCGTTTGGGGCAATCAGGCCGATGCCGACTACAAACCGGGATGGAAGACCTACGCCTACAATTCCGGCGTCGCGGCCGAATAATCAGCCCGTCAGACAGCTCTCCGGCAAACCGATCAACAACAATGGACAGGGGTTGCCCACCCCTCGCTCAAGCCGTTCTTCAAGCTTGCGCCAATGCGTCGTGGATTGCCCGTATTTGCTGGCAACAAACGTCTGTGTGAACGCCTCGATAAAAGACGCGCCGTTTTCCATCATGGTTGCGACCGACCGACGTTGGGCCGCCGTCCGTTCTGTCACGCCATAAGCCACAAAATCCGCTTCCGACGTCACGCCATCCCGATAAAGCCGATCCCCGATCCGCCGCACAAACGCCGATTGCAGCGACGCGCCCCGCGTCACAATGATCCCGACACTCACAGCGGATTGCACGTGAAGCCGTTGAAAGCTCTCAAGATCCCGATCGTAAAACGGATCCTTGTTGTTCCATTCAATCTCCAAAGCCAATGTCCCGGCTTCCGCCCGCATCACGTGATCAACCTCGTGGCCAATGCCTATTCGCTGCACGCCATCAACGGATGTGGCCACGCGAAAGGTGTGCTTCGGCCAGCCCAGATCGTACAATCTGCGACGCAGCCGCTGCGTGAATACCGCCTCGCCGCCACCGCCGCCTATCAGCTCGGTGATCTCGATCTGAAAATCAGCCAAAGCTGCGACCAGTTCCGCCGTCTCATCCGGGAAATCGACCGATAGGATCGCGCTCGCATGGTTGCGCGTTCTGACATCAAACCCCTTAGAGACAAGCGTCTCCAGCATCAGTCCTCCGACGGTAGTATCCGCAAATGCAAATCGCGCAGCTGCTCGTTGGTCGGCGCGCTTGGCGCATCCATCATCAGATCTTCAGCGCGCTGATTCATCGGGAACAAGATCACTTCGCGGATGTTTTGTTCGTCCGCCAAAAGCATCACAATTCGGTCGATCCCAGCAGCACAGCCCCCGTGCGGCGGAGCGCCATATCGGAACGCATTCACCATCCCGCCAAAGCGCTTCTTCACCTCGTCCTCGCCATATCCGGCAATCTCGAACGCCTTGAACATGATCTCAGGCCGGTGGTTCCGGATCGCGCCCGACACCAATTCATAGCCGTTACAGGCCAGATCGTACTGATACCCCAGCACGTCCAATGGATCGCCATTCAGCGCCTCCATCCCACCTTGCGGCATCGAAAACGGGTTATGCTCGAAATCAATTGCCCCGGTTTCCTCGTCCTTCTCGTAGATCGGGAAGTCCACGATCCAGGCGAACGCAAAGCGGTCCTTGTCGGTCAAACCCAATTCGTCACCGATCGCAACGCGCGCCTTGCCGGCCACGGTTTCAAACGCCTTCGCTCTGCCACCAAGGAAGAACGCCGCGTCTCCGACGCCAAGGTCCAACTGTTGACGGATTGCCTCAGTACGCTCCGGGCCGATGTTTTTCGCCAAAGGTCCGGCCGCTTCCATGCCCTCACCCTGATCGCGCCAGAAGATATACCCCATCCCCGGCAGACCCTCCTTCTGAGCAAACGCATTCATCCGGTCACAGAACTTGCGCGAGCCACCATTTGGTGCCGGAATGGCGCGAACTTCAGTGCTGTCCTGCTCCAGAATTTTCGCAAAGATCGCAAAACCCGAGCCGCGGAAATGCTCGGACACATCCTGCATCTTGATCGGGTTGCGAAGGTCCGGCTTGTCCGAACCATACCAAAGAGCAGCATCACGATACGAAATCTGCGGCCACTCCGCATCAACTTTACGCCCGCCACCAAATTCCTCGAACACACCCTGCAAAACCGGCTGGATTGTATCGAATACGTCCTGCTGGCTGACGAAAGACATCTCCAGATCAAGCTGATAGAAATCCGTCGGCGAGCGATCCGCGCGCGGGTCTTCATCGCGAAAACACGGCGCTATTTGGAAATACTTGTCGAACCCCGAAACCATCAACAACTGCTTAAATTGTTGCGGGGCCTGCGGAAGCGCGTAGAATTTGCCGGGATGCAGGCGCGACGGCACAAGAAAGTCACGCGCGCCTTCGGGCGAGGACGCCGTGAGAATAGGCGTTTGGAATTCGCGGAAATTCAACCCCCACATGCGCTTGCGGATCGACGACACCACGTCCGACCGCATCTTCATATTGTCCTGCATCGCCTCACGACGCAGATCAAGAAAACGGTATTTTAGACGCGTCTCTTCGGGATACTCCTGATCGCCGAAAACGATCAAGGGCAGCTCTTCAGACGATCCCAGAACCTCAAGAGCACGCACAAAAACCTCGACCTCGCCGGTCGGGATTTTCGAGTTCACCAGCGACGCATCGCGCGCCTTAACATTGCCGTCAATACGGATGCACCACTCCGACCGCACCTTTTCCATCTCTTTGAAAACCGGACTGTCGGGATCACAAAGCACCTGCGTGATGCCATAGTGGTCGCGAAGGTCGACAAACAAAATACCGCCGTGGTCACGGATACGATGGACCCACCCGGAAAGTCGGACGGTCTCGCCCACGTTCGAGGCATTCAGTTCGGCGCAGGTATGGCTGCGATAGGCGTGCATGTGTTTGCCCCTTTGGCAACGGGTTTTCCGGTTCGGGCCGATACACATCCTGAGGGCGCGGAAGTCAAGCGCCGAGCCTGTCGCACAACCGCCACTACAATCCAAAAAGACGGCCTTTTTTCTAATCGCTTGTATCCGCCAAGCCATTTCTAAGACGTTGTCTCAAAGTGAATTCGGGACCTTGATGCCAAAACTGTCAGAGACCCAAGGCCGACTGATATAAATAGTTCTCCTTGCGCTGTTTTTTGTGCTGATCCGTCTAGAGAACCCTTTGCCGCCATCCGACGACCTGCGGGCGTTTTGGATGGCAGGTCTTTTTTTTGACGGCGAGGCAGGCTCGATCTATGCGTCCTCTGGGGATTACTGTCGCATGGTGCCTCCAGACTCTTGGATAATCCCCTTTCTGAACGAGGGCGTCGAGCGCGCGGCCTACCCCTTCATCTATCCGCCGCTTTGGGCATGGATCAGGCACCACGTTGTGACGTGGACAAATTTCGTGGCATCATGGCAATTGTGTACGCACTGATGATGTGCGGGTGCTTCTATCTGGCGTCAAAAATGGCGCGGGGTATGATGACACGAATGGCATTCATGGCAGTGACGCTGTTTCTTGTCTTTGTTTTGGGCTGTCTCGTCATAAAACTTCCGTTAAACGAAAATCAGCCACGGATAATCGTTTCGTTCTTGGTCCTGCCAGCACAGAACGCATCACAACAAAAGCAACAGGTGGCGAAACGTCATGGCGTATCTTCGCAAAGCCCGCGCTTTGGCAGGGGATGAACGTCATTGTACAACTCACGCCCATTTCGCTTTTGACCGTTTTCGCCATCCGAAACCGCCTTGCCGACCCATTGGTCTGGCCCGCCAGCTTCGTCGCATTGGCCTGAGTCCTGCCGTTAAGTTGGCTTTATCATTATCTAACGGCTTTTGCCTTCCTTCCGGCGCTTGTTGCGCGCCTTGGATGGAAACGCGGCATCTACGCAATGTCAGTTCCCGCGCTCGTCACCAGCTCCGCGTTCTTTGTACTAACCCTATCTTTGCCCGCAGTAAAAACTCTCGCATACCCCGTGATGGGCGGGGCAATGGTCTGGATGGCTCTCGTCTTTCTATGGACCATACGCCAATCAGCGTTGAAACCGCCCTTGCGTACTACGAGCCAACCCCTATAACCCACGACAATTTGCGTGACCTAGGGGATGGCCGATGCCTAAAAGAACCGACATCAAGTCGATCATGATTATTGGCGCGGGCCCCATCGTTATCGGACAGGCCTGCGAATTTGACTACTCCGGCGCCCAGGCCTGCAAAGCCCTGCGCGAGGAAGGTTTCCGCGTCATCCTCGTCAACTCGAACCCCGCGACGATCATGACCGATCCCGGATTGGCCGACGCAACCTACATCGAACCCATCACCCCCGAAGTTGTCGCCAAAATCATCGAAAAAGAACGCCCGGACGCGCTTTTGCCGACGATGGGCGGCCAAACCGGCCTGAACACATCTCTAGCGCTCGAAGAAATGGGCGTCCTCGAAAAGTTCGGCGTCGAAATGATCGGCGCGACGCGCGATGCCATCGAAATGGCCGAAGACCGCAAACTGTTCCGCGAAGCGATGGAGCGCATCGGCCTCGAAAACCCGAAAGCCACCATCGTCGCCGCCCCGAAAGCCGAAAATGGACGCTACGACGTCCCAAAAGGCCTCGAAGACGCGATGGCCGCCATTGATTACGTGGGCCTGCCCGCCGTCATCCGCCCAGCCTTCACCCTTGGCGGTACCGGCGGCGGCATCGCCTACAACCGCGACGAATACTTCGAGATTTGTCGCCGTGGGCTTGAGGCATCGCCCGTCGCGCAAATCCTGATCGACGAAAGCCTGCTTGGCTGGAAAGAATTCGAGATGGAGGTCGTCCGCGACAAAGCCGACAACGCCATCATCGTCTGCGCCATTGAAAACGTCGATCCAATGGGCGTCCATACCGGCGACTCGATCACCGTCGCGCCCGCCCTCACTCTCACGGACAAAGAATACCAAATGATGCGCTCGGCCTCGATTGCGGTCCTGCGCGAGATCGGCGTAGAAACCGGAGGCTCGAACGTCCAGTGGGCCGTGAACCCTGCTGATGGCCGCATGGTCGTGATCGAAATGAACCCGCGCGTGTCGCGTTCGTCCGCTCTCGCCTCAAAAGCCACCGGCTTCCCGATTGCAAAAATTGCAGCGAAACTTGCCATCGGCTACACTCTGGACGAGCTCGACAACGACATCACCAAAGTCACCCCAGCAAGCTTCGAGCCAACCATTGACTATGTGGTCACCAAGATCCCACGCTTTGCCTTCGAGAAATTTCCAGGCTCTGAACCCAGCCTTACCACCGCGATGAAATCCGTTGGCGAAGCCATGGCCATTGGCCGCACCTTCCACGAGTCGATGCAAAAAGCGCTCGCCTCATTGGAAACCGGCCTCACTGGCTTTGATGAAATCGACATTCCGGGCGCGCCAGATCGTGCAGCCATCACCGCGGCCCTTTCGAAGCGAACCCCTGACCGTATCCGCGTCATCGCCCAAGCCATGCGCGAAGGTCTGACCGACGAAGACATCCAAATAGTCACATCCTTCGACCCTTGGTTCCTTGCCCGTATCCGCGAGATCATCGAGGCCGAAGCCAGGATTCGCAAAGACGGCCTGCCCCTCACCGAACACGGATTGCGCGCCCTCAAAATGTTTGGCTTCACCGATGCGCGGCTTGCCATCCTGACAGGCCGCACCGAAACCAACGTCCGCAACGCCCGCCATAACCTTGGCGTCATAGCTGTCTTCAAACGCATCGACACCTGCGCCGCCGAATTCGAGGCGCAAACACCTTACATGTACTCAACCTACGAAGCCCCTGTCATGGGTGAGGTCGAATGCGAAGCCCGGCCCTCGAACGCAAAAAAAGTCGTTATTCTCGGCGGTGGTCCGAACCGCATCGGACAAGGCATCGAATTCGACTACTGCTGCTGCCACGCCTGTTACGCCCTGTCAGATCAGGGCTACGAAACCATCATGATCAACTGTAACCCCGAGACGGTCTCCACCGATTACGACACCTCGGACCGCCTCTATTTCGAGCCGCTCACCTACGAACACGTGATGGAAATCCTGCGCGTCGAGCAGGATAACGGCACGCTTCACGGCGTGATCGTCCAGTTTGGCGGCCAGACCCCGTTGAAGCTTGCAAACGCCCTTCACGACGCCGGAATCCCTATCCTTGGCACAACGCCAGACGCAATCGATCTCGCCGAAGATCGCGAGCGCTTTCAGGAACTTGTGAACCGCCTCGACCTCAAACAACCAGTTAACGCTATCGCTTCCACCGACGCACAGGCGATGCTGGCAGCTGAAAAAATCGGCTTTCCTCTGGTCATCCGTCCGTCCTACGTCCTTGGTGGCCGGGCCATGGAAATTGTGCGCGACACAGCGCAACTTGAACGCTACATCCGCGACGCGGTCGTCGTCTCCGGCGACAGCCCCGTTCTTCTCGACCGCTACCTTGGCGGGGCCGTCGAAGTTGATGTGGATGCTCTCGCAGACGGCGAAAACGTGCACGTCGCCGGCATTATGCAGCACATCGAGGAAGCCGGCGTCCATTCCGGCGACAGCGCCTGCTCGCTCCCACCTCACACGCTCTCAGATGATATCATCGCACGCCTGATCGAACAGACGGTGGCACTTGCAAAAGAGCTTAAAGTCGTAGGCCTGATGAACGTCCAGTTCGCCATCAAGAACGACGAGATTTACCTTATCGAGGTAAATCCCCGCGCTTCGCGCACCGTGCCATTTGTCGCCAAAGCCACTGACAGCGCCATCGCCTCTATTGCGGCGCGTCTCATGGCCGGGGAAAAGCTCGATGCCTTCCCGATGAAGCCGCCCCATGCGCCTGTCTCCGACGATGTTGTGATCCCAACGGGCGACCCGATGCAATTGGCCGATTTCCGCACGCCATGGTTCTCCGTCAAGGAAGCCGTCCTGCCCTTCGCCCGCTTCCCAGGTGTCGACACGCTTCTCGGTCCCGAGATGCGCTCAACCGGCGAAGTCATGGGCTGGGATCGCTCTTTCGCCCGCGCATTCCTGAAAGCACAGATGGGCGCAGGCGTTGACTTACCAACGTCCGGCACGGTCTTCTTCTCAATCAAGGACGACGATAAAACCGACGAGCTTATTGAAACGGCTCGCATGCTGCGCGAGTTGGGTCTCTCCATCCTCGCAACGCGAGGCACGGCCAGCTTCCTCACCGAAAACGGTATCCCTTCCGACGTAGTGAACAAAGCCTATGAAGGCGGACGCACAATCGTCGATGTGATGAAGGACGGGGAAATTTCGCTGGTGATGAACACCACCGAGGGCGCGCAGGCAGTCGAGGACTCGCGCTCAATGCGCAACGTCGCACTGATGGACAAAATCCCCTACTACACCACCGCCGCCGCGGCCCATGCAGCAGCCCTTGCGATGGTCGCCCGGCGCGACGGCGAGATCGAAGTTCGCAGTTTGCAAGGCGCTTAAAACGCGCCTGGCTTTCGTATTGCGCTGTTAAGACATGGAAACAAATGCTCCAGGTCCGGGGTGCGAACGCGCGACAGCAACCGCATGCAGGGACGTGACAAAGACGTCCCGCCTTCAACCATTTCAAGGGGTTAACATGTTGGTTCGGAATTGGCCGCGACATGTGACGCGCGCCAGCACGACCATGCGTTAAGATACCGGCAACCCAGCGTCACCCTTGCCCTCAAGCTTTTGTTCCCGTTACGTAAACCGATCACATGACGAGATCCAAATGCACACGCCCATCATCACCGGCAGCGGCGTCTTCACGCCCGAGAACGTCATCACCAACGCCGAATTGGTCGTAAGCTTCAACGCCGCCCACGAAGAAGAGATCGTCAAAGGCGACATCGCCGCAAAGACGCATTCCAACGCTGATTTCATTCGTGATGCCAGCGGGATCGAGCAACGCTATGTGATTGATAAAGAGCGCATTCTTGACCCTACCCGCATGACACCTCGTCTAAACACGCGGCCAGATGATGCGCCGTCCCTGAAGGCTGAAATGGGCATCGATGCCATTCACAAAGCCTTGGCACAAGCTGGTCGCGATCCTGCAGATATAGACCTCATCCTTTGCGCCGCCTCAAACCACGAACGCGCATACCCCGCAATTGCTGTGGAAATGCAGCAGCTTCTGGGCGCGAGCGGTTTCGCCTATGACATGAACGTCGCCTGTTCCTCTGCAACTTTTGGGCTGCAAACCGCCGCCGACATGGTGCGTACAGGGTCCGTCAAATGCGCCGTCGTTGTCAGCCCAGAGGTCTGCTCCGCCCACCTCGAATGGCGCGATCGCGATTGTCATTTCATCTTCGGCGACGTTGCTACAGCAATTCTGATCGAACCCGAAGCCGACGGCATGGCGGGTTTTCGTGTTCTCTCAACCCGCTGCGCGACAAAATTTTCAAACAATATCCGCAACAATGACGGTTACTTGCGCCGCGCACACGACCAGATGGAAGACCGACGCGACATGCAGTTCATGCAGGAAGGCCGCAAGGTTTTCAAAGCAGTCCTACCCATGGTAGCCCGCCATATCACCAGCCATCTCCACGATAAAAGCCTTGATGCAAATGACCTCAAGCGCCTTTGGCTACATCAGGCCAACAAGACAATGAACGACTATATCGGCAAAAAAGTCCTGGGCCGCGAACCGACCGAAGGCGAGCAACCCAATATTCTACAAGACTGCGCAAATACGTCGTCCGCCGGCTCCATCATCGCATTCTCCAAGTTTTCGCAAGACCTTGAGGCGGGCGATCTCGGTCTTCTTTGCTCGTTCGGCGCAGGGTATTCCGTCGGCTCTGCCGTCTTGGAGCGGGTCGGATCCATTCCGTAGCGCGCACGTCACACTCCGTTAACAAAAAATGGGTAAACAGCCGCCCAAGACCTCTTGTTCAAGCGCTTGACCCGCGCTAGGCAAAATGAATGGCCAAACTCTATTTTAATTATTCCACAATGAATGCAGGGAAATCGACCCTACTTTTGCAGGCGTCGTATAACTATCGTGAACGCGGGATGCAGACGTATCTTTTGACGGCCGAGATAGATGGGCGCACTGGCGATGGCCTGATTGGCAGCCGCATAGGAATTAGCGCCAGAGCCGACACTTACGACACAAAGTCGAACCTGTTCGATATGCTCCAGCGGCGTCAGAAAAGTGGCCCGATCGCATGTGTTTTCATCGACGAAGCGCAGTTTCTGACCAAAGATCAAGTTTGGCAATTGGCACGCGCGGTCGACGACCTGAAGCTGCCCGTGATGTGTTACGGTCTGCGGGTCGATTTTCGGGGAGAGCTTTTCCCCGGCTCGGCGGCACTTCTTGCTTTGGCCGACGAAATGCGCGAGGCGCGCACGATCTGTTTTTGCGGCAAGAAGGCGACAATGGTCGTCCGTCAGGACGAAGACGGCCATCCCCTTGCTGACGGAGCCCAAGTGCAAATCGGCGGCAATGACGCTTATGTTTCCCTGTGTCGCAGGCATTGGCGCGAAGCAATGGGCGAGCGACCGCCCACGCCCTAGCCCACAGGATTTGGCAGTGTTTTCCCATCAATCCAAGCGTTCAGATTGTCCACCGCCATCAGCCCCATATCAACCCGAACTTCAAGTGCCGCGGTGCCAAGATGTGGGAGCAGGGTAACGTTTTCCATAGCTTTCAGCGCTTCCGGCACAATCGGCTCTTGCTCGTAAACATCAAGCCCTGCCCCAGAAATCTGGCCCGCTTGCAACGCTGAAATGAGAGCAGCCTCGTCAACCACATCGCCCCGCGCGATGTTCACCAGGACGCTGTGCGGCTGCATCTTTCTCAACAAGTCAGCGCCCATAAGATGATGTGTTTCCGGGGTCGCCGGCACCGCCAGGACAACGATATCCGCCGTCGCACACACCTCGCTCAAAGTATCCAATTGCCGCGCCGGAACGCCAGCATCCTTCACTTTTGACCGGTTGTAAAAGACAACGTTCATATCGAAACCAAGACCCGCGCGCTTCGCAATCGCTTTGCCAATCCGCCCCATCCCGATGATGCCAATAGTCTTGCCCGTGACATGAACCCCAAGAAACTGGGTCGGATGCCACCCTTCCCATGCACTGGCCCGTACAGCACGCTCGCCTTCACCCGCGCGTCGACAGGTCATCAAAATAAGCGTCATTGCAATATCAGCCGTAGCGTCTGTGACAGCGCCAGGCGTATTGGTGACCGCTATTCCCGAGGTGCGCGCGGCAGTCACATCGATATGATTATAGCCCACACCAAAATTGGCGAGTATTTTGCATTTCATGTCAGATGCTTGGCCAATGACAGTCGCTGAAAGCGGATCACCCAGCGTCGGCAAGATAGCATCATACCGACCCAAGGCGTCGACCATCTCGGCAGGTGGAAGAGGGCGCGTTTCTTGCCTCACGCTAACATCAAACCCCGCATCAACCGCCTGCAGAACAGCTTCAGGCAGCGGGCGCGTGATCAAAAGTTTCGGCATCAAAACATCTGCGCGCCAAGCGGCACGTCCTTATCTGGTTTCAGCAACACAACTTCGCCATCCGCGTCCGGCACCCCAAGCACCAAAACCTCGGATCTGAACTTTCCGATCTGGCGCGGCGCAAGGTTCACGACGGCCAGAACCTTTCGGCCGGGTAGGGTTTCAACATCATAGTGTCGCACGATCTGAGCCGAGCTCTTGCGCTCACCGATCTTTGGCCCGAAATCGAGGTACAACTTGATTGCAGGCTTGCGCGCCTCGGGGAACGGCTCGGCGCGAAGGATTTGGCCAACGCGGATATCGACCTTCAGGAAGTCCTCAAATTCAAGCGTCATGCCCCAAGCTCCCGACTACGGTCTGCCGCCGCGGCCACTGCACGATTAAGCAAGGCAGGAAACCCATTCTCGGCATCCATTAAAACCTCCAACGCAGCCCCCGTAGTGCCATTGGGGCTTGTCACGTTGATCCGCAGTTGCGTGGCGCTCTCCTCGGACGCAGCCGCCAATGCCCCCGCCCCGGCCACAGTTGCGACCGCCAATTCCATCGCCATTTCACGCGGTAAACCTTGCGCAACACCAGCATCTGCCATGCATTCGATCATGTGAAAGACGTACGCTGGCCCCGAGCCAGAGACACCTGTCACAGCGTCGATCTGGGCTTCGCTCTCCAATTCAACCGTTTTGCCTACAGCGCACAATAGGGCGCGCGCCAATTCCAGACGCTCGTCACTGACATGCGCATTCCGACAATATGCGGTGATCCCTTGTGCAATTGCCGCTGGCGTATTGGGCATTGCGCGTACGATAGGTGTCTTTAGGCCAAAGACTGCTTCAAAAGCAGCTATTTTCGTTCCCGCGGCAATTGATAAAAGGACGGTTTCACCGTTCCCATAACCTTGAATAGACGGCAGCGCGTCGCCCATCATTTGCGGCTTGACCGCAACCACCATAATCGCTGGATTGGAAGGCAGCGTGTGGTTCACGCTTACGCCGCGCGCCGCAACCCAGTCCGGCGCATTCGGATCAATTACATGGACTGCCGACGCCGGAAGACCTTGCGACAACCAGCCTTCAAGCATAGCGCCACCCATCTTGCCGCAACCTAGCAGAACCAATCCCCGTTGAGGTATGTCGCCGAAATCCATGTCAATATTCTCCCGTTTGACCCTGAATACGGTAAACGCTCCGGTAGGGACAACCTCGTTTCAAACTCCGACGCGCAAGCTGCCCCACTCAAGCGCACGTCGCGCTCACATTTATTAGGAGGCTTGTATCCAGGCTTGTCGCTGTCGCCGCAGACCAAAGAAAAAACCGGGCCGCACTGGCGACCCGGTTTTCTTGCTTGACCTGCTGGCCGGGGGGATCAGCCGATTAACACACAGAATCAAGCTAACCTTGAGGTCTTTTCAAGCCGTGCCGTAAGCCTCGGCAATTGCCATATTCATCGCTTCGGCGGGTGTTTCATCGCCCCAAGCAACAAGTTGAAAGGCCGGATAGAAGCGTTCTGCCGACAAGACAGCCGCCCGGATCATAGTATCGATCTGCTCTGCTCCGGCAATCTGTCCACCTGCAAGGACAAGGCCATATCGCCAAACCATAAGCTTTTGCGCCGCCCAGTACGAGAACGCACCCGCCCAACACATATCGTTGGTGGCGTTCAAAGTTTCATAGAGTGCGCCCAGCTTCTCTTTCGGTGGATCCATCTCGAATGTGCAAATGAGGCGCAAGGTCTCGTCATGCGACGACCACGCTAGGGTAATGGAATAGGTCCGCCACTGCCCTTCGACCGCCATCGCGATCTGATCATCAGCGACCCTGTCGAAATCCCATTCGTGATGCTCGGCAAGATGCTCGACAATGTCAATTGGATGGATTTCGTCTGTGGAAAAGTACTGCTCGGAAAGTGACATACGCGGCCTCATGTGCTCTGGCTGCGTGGCGTCTTCCGGCCACCACAGCTTGGTGCCTGCTCAAGGTCCGGTGGATTTCCCCCCCGACCTTACGATATATGGTGTGCGCAAAGCCCGAGTCTGTAAAGGTCTAATTTAGGAAATACCGGTGGATAACCTGCAACGCAGCAAGATTTCTGGGGATAAAACAGGCCAGGCCACGCAAGCCGAGCAGCTTGCGCGCTACCACGCTCCAAACAAGTTGGAATTTGGGTCAGAAGGCTTTTTAGCTGTCGCTAGAGGCTTCATGCGCATCAAGTCGCGCTTTCAAAACTTCGTTTTCTTCGCGCGCCTTTTGGGCCATTGCACGCACCGCGTCGAACTCTTCGCGCGTCACAAAATCGCGATCTGCAAGCCAGCGATCGACAAGGCCCTTCATGGCCGTCTCAGCTTCATCGCGCGCACCCTGTGCCACACCCATCGCATTGGTCATCAATTGCGAAAAATCGTCGATTATCTTATTGCGCGTCTGCATGGCTCCTCCGGGAATTGGCTACGATACCCTATATGGGGAACGTATCAGTGATCGCAAGGTTGACGTCTCTCCAATCCGCTGCCACTTCACTCAAACCATGTTACTTGTGATCCCTTTTCCCGACCTGTCACCAACACTGATCGAGATCCCGCTGGGACCGATCACGCTCCCTATTCGGTGGTATGCTCTGGCCTATATTGCGGGAATTATTCTTGGCGTCTGGATGGCCGGACGGGCCCTTGCGCGTCCTGCATTGTGGCAGAATGAAACACCGCCAATGACCAAGGAGCGGCTTGAGGATTTCACCACATGGCTGATAATCGGCATCATTCTGGGCGGGCGCATTGGGTATGTTCTTTTCTACGAACCTGCATATTTTCTTGAGAACCCGGGAGATATTCTGCGGGTTTGGACCGGTGGAATGGCGTTCCACGGCGGCTTTCTTGGCGTGTTGGTGGCTGGACTAATTTTTGCCCGAAAGCACCGCATTTCAATCCCGAAACTTGCGGATCTTGCCGCCCTTTGCACCGCTCCGGGACTTCTGTTTGGCCGTGTCGCAAACTTCATAAACGCCGAACTTTGGGGCCGCCCTACAGATGCGCCATGGGGCGTTATATTCCCGGGGGTACGCGCACAGGACTGTCCCGACATCGTGGGACCCTGCGCCCGCCACCCGTCACAACTTTACGAAGCCGGGCTAGAAGGTCTGGTCTTGGGGGTAATTCTTGTCTGGCTAGCCTTCACACGGGGCTGGTTGAGAACGCCCGGAGCCATCTGCGGCGTCTTCCTAGCAGGCTACGGCGCGGCCCGCTTTTTTGTCGAATTTTACCGCGTCGCGGATGCCCAATATATCACCCCCGACAATCCACTGGGTCGCGTCCTGTTCGTTGGTGATTTCGGCCTGTCCATGGGCCAGATCCTATCGACACCGATGATCCTGATCGGCCTCGCCTTCATTGTCCTTGCCCGACGACGCGCATGACCACACTGTTTGACCGTCTCGCGCAGATCATCCGCGAGAACGGACCGCTAACCGTGGCCGACTACATGCGCCATTGCTTGCTTGACCCCGAGTTTGGATATTACTCAACACGCGATCCGTTCGGTGCCAAAGGAGACTTCACAACCGCCCCTGAGATCAGCCAGATGTTTGGCGAATTGATCGGGCTTGCACTTGCGCAGGCCTGGCTCGATCAAGGGGCACCGTCTCCGTTCGCCCTTGTCGAATTAGGCCCCGGTCGCGGCACGCTATTGGCTGACCTTCTACGGGCAACAAAGGGCGTCCCGGGGTTTCACGATGCAGCCCAGTTGCACATGATTGAAGCTTCCCCCACCCTCCGCGACTTTCAGATCAGGACCATCCCACATAAAATCCTGCACCACGACACACTGGCCAGCGTACCGGACCTGCCGGTTTTTTTGATCGCCAACGAGTTTTTCGATGCCCTCCCTATAAGACAATTTGTGCGAGACGGCGCGGGATGGCGGGAACGCGTGGTCGGGTTCGTTGACGGGGCACTGGCGTTTGGATTGGCGGATGTTTCCCACCCTCCAGGTCTTGAAGATCGGCTAAGCGACACAAAAGACGGTGATTTGGTTGAGATCAGCCCTGCCTATGCGGCCATCGCGCGCGATATCGACGCCCGCCTGACTCAAAAAGGCGGCATCGCCTACATCATCGACTATGGGGACTGGCGGTCCTTAGGCGACACATTTCAAGCCCTTCATGCGCATAAACCAGACCCCCCACTCGACAGGCCCGGATCGGCAGATTTGACGGCGCACGTTGATTTTGAAGCCATCGCGAAGGCTGTCCAGACTGCCACGACGTCTCGCCTGACCCCTCAAGGGGTCTTTCTCGAGCGCCTTGGAATTACTAATCGCGCACAAGCGTTGGCTCAAAATCTTGAGGGATCAGCCCTTGATCAGCACGTGGCGGCACATCGACGCTTGACGCACCCCGACGAAATGGGAACGCTCTTCAAGGTGATGGCACTTTATCCCAAAGATGGACCCCTCCCACCGGGAGTGACGGCGTGACGGTGGAAATCTTGACCTCTGACATGCTGTTGCCGGTCCGACATGGGTTTTTTACCCGTCGCGGCGGCGCATCCTCGGGAGTGTTTGAAGGGCTGAATTGTGGATACGGTTCGTCCGATCAGACCGAAATAGTGACGATCAACCGAAACCGGGTCGCTAAGGCAATGGGTGTCGCATCCGACTATTTGGCAAGTGTTCACCAAGTTCACTCAGCAACAGTCGTGACGTTTGACGGCGCGACAAATCAAGAACCCGACAAAGCTGACGCAATCGTAACAGCAACGCCCGGCGTCTGCCTGACGATCCTGACGGCCGACTGCCAGCCTGTGCTATTTGTCGATACGACCGCCGGAGTAATTGGAGCTGCACACGCAGGATGGAAAGGTGCAATCGGCGGCGTGCTTGAAGCCACGATTGATGGCATGATCGCTCTTGGCGCAAGGCGGCAGGACATTCGCGCAGCCATAGGCCCGTCTATTTCGCAGACTGCCTATGAAGTTGGCCCGGACTTCCTTGAGACATTTCTTGATGACGACCCCGAAAACAGTCGTTTCTTTGCCGGTGGTAGCGGCGACCGAGTGCAGTTCGATCTTCCCGCCTACGGCTTACACCGTTTGCAAAACGCCGACATTGGGGGCGCCGAGTGGACACGACACTGCACCTACTCCGACCCTGAGCGGTTCTTTTCCTACCGGCGAAGCGTTCACGCACAAGAAGCAGACTATGGGCGCCTAATTGCGGCGATCTGTCTTTAGCATTTCGATGCCAAACCACCCTGAAACCGCCACGCCATTGCCCCATTGCCAGGTGACACTCTCTTAAGGCCCGGTGATATGCCGTGCGCAAGACAAGTGATGGAGATCGGGCTATGAAAATCAAGCCACGTTGGATGAAAAGCGTGATTGCAACGGCCAAAAAACAGTTGCCTACAATGCCGTTTCAGCGATCTGGAGCTATCGAAAACATACCCGTGAAACCGGCTTTTTCCGATCACGCTTGATCAGATTTGCGCCGAAATTGTGGCGCAGGCTGACCCCGTGATCCGAACCGCCAGACCGCTGCCAAAAGGTTGATTAAATGAGCTACACCCCACCAACCCTGCCGCCGTTTCCCGGAGAAACTCCCACGCGTCGCGTTCATTCAGAAGCGCGCTGGACAGCGCGTCGGGTCACACGACCCCAATCACAATCGCTCGCAACCAAACTAACGCGACGCTTCGAAGTTGAATGGCTCGCAGAAAATGGCGTCCAATCCTCCGTTCGAGTGGCCCCCGCTTTGCCTGTTTTTGAACAAGCCTTCGGGGCTTTTGCGCATGGCGTATTAGTCCAAACGACCGAAGGTCCGGTCGCTGTCGAAGACCTTTTGCCGGGTGCGTTTCTTGAATGCGCCGGCGGACATACGTCACAGCTCCTTTGGAAAGGCGCAATCACGCTGGTTCCGGGTGCTCCGTCAATGTCAGAATTGCCCGATCGCCTTTACCGGGTCATGCCCGATGCCTTTGGGCTGGGACGGCCATCACAAGACCAAACATTCGGCCCCCACGCACGCCGCTTTAACCGCGACCCAAAAGTACGTGCGGCACTTGGCGCGGAAACCGCCCTTGTCCCGCTTTCGGCAACAGCCGACGGCATGGCGGTAATTGAAGTGAACCCTATCGCAGCGACCCGCGTCTATCATCTTGCCTGCGAAAAACACGAAACGATCTTTGCGGCCGGGATGGAAGTCGAGACCTATCATCCGGGTCCGGATGTCGCGCTTTCCCTGTCTGACGAGATGATGCAGCATTTTTTGATGTTTTTCCCATACATCCGCAGCATACGGGATTTCGGACGCCTCACCGCGCCGCGGATCACGTCGGCAGAATTGGCGGCCATCACTTAGGCGTTCTTGGCGAGCCGCGCTTCCAAGATATCGAACGGCACACCTGGCGCATCTTTTGCATCGCGGATGACCAATGATGTCTTCACGCTTGCAACATTTGGCGCCGAGGTCAAAGATTCGGTCAAAAAGCGCTGGAACGTCGACAGATCCGGAGCGACACACTTCAAGATGAAGTCAACTTCGCCGTTCAGCATGTGGCATTCACGAACCAAAGACCACGCTTTGCAAAGGCCCTCAAATGCAACCAAATCAGCTTCAGCCTGACTTTGAAGTCCGACCATTGCGAACACCTGCACTTCAAAACCAAGCGACCGCGCATTAACCGACGCATGGTACCCCTTGATATATCCCTGCTCTTCAAGCGTCCGTACACGGCGTAAACAGGGGGGTGCAGAAATACCGACGCGCGACGCCAACTCAACATTGGTCATGCGACCGTCAGCCTGAAGTTCAGCAAGAATCTTGCGATCGATTAGATCAAGTTTAACACCCGACATAAGCCCTCCCAGTTTTGCATTCTTTAGGCGCAGCTAGTCCGTTGCGCAATAATATTTCAAAAATGAGTAATTTTATTATTGGATGCGGTCAACCCGGTCAACTCTATGCGATCTCTCTTTCCGTCCCTTCGCGCCGGGTTTATATCGACCCTTGCTGCCACTCAAAGGGGATAGACATGGGCGATCAAAAGCACAGCCGCGTACTGATAATCGGGTCGGGTCCTGCGGGATATACAGCGGCTGTTTACGCCAGTCGCGCCATGCTGGAACCGGTGCTTGTGCAAGGCATTCAACCAGGCGGGCAGCTGACAATTACCACCGAAGTCGAGAACTGGCCTGGCGATATCGAAGTCCAGGGTCCTGACCTTATGGTGCGCATGGAAGCCCATGCGAAGAACGTTGGTACCGAGATTATTTCCGATCACATTCAATCGCTTGACCTCTCAAAGAGACCTTTCACAGCAATTGGTGACAGTGGCACAACCTACACTGCAGACGCGATCATTCTTGCCACGGGCGCGCAAGCCAAGTGGCTAGGCCTTCCCTCGGAGGAGCACTTCAAAGGCTTTGGTGTTTCCGCTTGCGCCACCTGCGACGGCTTCTTTTACCGCGGTCAGGAAGTTGCCGTAGTTGGGGGAGGGAATACAGCTGTAGAAGAGGCCCTATTCCTTACAAACTTCGCTTCCAAAGTCACACTGATCCACCGGAGAGATTCGCTCCGTTCGGAAAAAATCCTTCAGCATCGCCTGTTCAATAATCCCAAGATCGAAGTGATCTGGAACCACGAGATCGATGAAGTGGTCGGTGCAAGCAATCCCAGAGGCGTCGAAAGCCTGCGCTTGAAGCATGCTAAAACCGGCGAAATCAAAGAGATCACCGTGAACGGCGTCTTTGTCGCTATCGGCCACGCACCCTCGTCGGAGTTGGTGACGGAGCAACTTGAGTTGCACAATGGCGGCTACGTCGTGACCAAACCCGATTCAACAGCGACGTCCATCCCCGGTGTTTTTGCGGCAGGCGACATTACCGACCATGTTTATCGTCAAGCCGTAACTTCGGCCGGCATGGGGTGTATGGCCGCGCTTGAAGTCGAGCGCTTTCTTGCGGAACAAGCCGCCGAAAAGGACGTCAGTGCGCCGGTCGGTGAGGATGCAAGCATTCCCGCCGAGTAGACTTCTGAAAGCTGAATATTGGCCAGTAGCGACAAATCTTGCCGATCACTTTCCTTTTTTTACGGACTATTCGAAGCGGTTTTTTAAACAAATGACCTGCTAACCTTGATCTTCCTGTGGTGCGTGTAATAGGTGCGCGGCATGCAATATTTGGCAAAGAGAACCTGATGAAAATCTTAAACCACGTTCCCATTCCGGAACTCTATGTCTCTTACGAAAGCGCCCAAAAGCTTAAAGTCGAAGCTGGGGAGATGCCGTCATGGGACCTGTCACCGCGCCAGATTTGCGACTTAGAGCTTCTTATGAACGGAGGCTTCAATCCTCTGAAGGGTTTTTTGAGCGAGGAAGACTACGATGGCGTCGTCGAGAACATGCGCCTCGCGGACGGCACAATTTGGCCCATGCCGATCACACTTGATGTCAGCCAAGACTTCGCAGACGGGCTAAACGTCGGACAAGACATCGCACTTCGCGATCAGGAGGGAGTCATTCTGGCCATTCTCTCGGTGACCGACCGCTGGACACCAAACAAAGCGCGCGAGGCCGAACAGGTTTTCGGTGCAGACGACGATGCCCACCCGGCAGTAAACTATCTGCACAATGTCGCCGAACCCGTTTATCTTGGCGGACCTATCACCGGCATCCAGCAACCGGTTCACTATGATTTTAAGATGCGGCGCGACACCCCGAATGAACTTCGCGCCTATTTCCGGAAAGTCGGATGGCGACGCGTTGTCGCTTTTCAAACGCGCAATCCGCTCCACCGCGCCCATCAGGAACTGACCTTTCGCGCCGCAAAGGAGGCGCAGGCCAATCTTCTGATCCATCCTGTTGTGGGTCTTACAAAGCCCGGTGACGTTGATCATTTCACACGCGTTCGCTGTTACGAAGCGGTCCTTGATAAATATCCAGCCGCGACCACAACGATGAGCTTGCTGAACTTGGCAATGCGTATGGCAGGTCCGCGCGAAGCTGTCTGGCACGGGTTAATCCGCCGGAACCACGGCTGCACGCACATGATCATCGGAAGGGATCACGCGGGGCCTGGCAAAAACTCTGCCGGCGAGGACTTTTACGGACCCTATGATGCACAGGACCTCTTTCGCGCGCATCAAGACGAGGTCGGAATTGAGATGGTTGACTTCAAACACATGGTTTACGTGCAGGAACGTGCCCAATACGAACCTGCCGACGAAGTCGTGGATGGCGCCACAGTGCTTAACATCTCAGGCACTGAACTGCGCCGACGCTTGCGCGAAGGCCTTGAGATTCCAGAATGGTTTTCATTCCCGGAAGTGGTCGAGCAATTGCGCACTCGCTATCCCCCGCGTGCTCAGCAAGGTTTCACAGTATTTTTCACAGGCCTGTCAGGCTCGGGGAAATCGACTGTCGCCAACGCATTGATGGTTAAGTTGATGGAGATGGGCGGGCGCCCGGTTACCCTGCTTGATGGCGACATAGTCCGTAAAAACCTCTCGTCCGAGTTAGGCTTCTCAAAAGCGCACCGCGATCTTAACATTCGCCGCATCGGCTATGTCGCCAGCGAGATCACCAAGAATGGCGGCATCGCAATTTGCGCGCCGATTGCCCCCTACGCGACAACACGGCGGGCAGTTCGTGAAGACGTCGAGATGTTTGGCGCGTTCGTGGAAATCCACATTGCAACAAGCCTTGAAGAATGCGAGCGCCGCGACCGGAAGGGTCTATATAAACTCGCCCGTGAGGGGAAAATCAAGGAATTCACTGGGATTTCAGATCCTTATGATGTCCCCGCCGAACCCGAGCTTCGTCTTGATACAGAGAATGCCGAAGTGGACCACTGCGCGCATCAGGTCTTGCTGAAGCTGGAACAGATGGGGCTGGTTGCCGGTTAAATAGTGCCGTCTGGGCCAGTGATGGCATCCGCAACCATTTGCCAGTTTGCCTCCGAAGACGCGACAATAAGCCGACCTTCGCGCTGGGTAGGACGATACGGCTCGCCAGTCAGGAGGCGTGCAACTCCACCGGCCTCTTCAGAAATCAGGCATCCGGCTGCGTGATCCCACGGGTTCAGAACTGGCGAGACGCAAAAATCGACGATACCTCGCGCCAGAAGTCGATACTCGTGCGCCGAGCACCGAAGGGCGTCGGTTTTGTGAAATTCCGGTAGCCGTGAAAACAGGCGACGGCGTTCGTCACCTTCAAAAAGATAGCTGTGGACATAGCCGATCGCATTCGAAGCGATCCGGTCGCAATCCTGCGTGAACCGCAGTTGCGTTTCAGCCCCATCTGATTTCACAAATCGTGCGCCCTGCCCACGTGTGGCAATCACCCAGTCGTCTCCGATTGGATCGTAGATCATCCCCCACTCGGTCTCGCCATTCTGCGACAACGACAAAATCACCCCGAAATTTGCAAGCCCATTTGCGAAATTCCAGGTGCCGTCTATGGGGTCGACGATAAGACAAACGCTGCAATCAATTGCATCGCGAACGCTCGCGTCTTCGGAAACTGCCTCTTCTCCGACAACAGCAACACCCGGCAAAATCGTGATTGCGACCTCACTCAAACGCCTCTCCGCCTCGCGGTCCGCCACGGTAACCAGATCGTCCATCCGAGACTTTGTTGCGATGTCACCTTCGCCCAAAAACCGAAACCGAGGCAGTATTTCCTCTGCCGCGATCTGGCGCACAGCGGCAATCAGTTTGGCTTCAGCCTCAGCCGGGAAAATCACACCGCCAGCCCTCTGCCCTTCAGCAAAGCTTCAGGGCCCGGCATTTTACCTCGGAAGGCCAGATAAAGATCTGCTGCATCCTTTGAGCCGCCCGCGGACAAGACGTGCTGTTCAAGTTTCGCCGCAATCCCTGCGTCAAACGGTCCGCCAGCTTCAATAAAAGCCTCGAAAGCATCCGCATCCATGACCTCGGACCACATGTAGCTGTAGTAACCACTGGAATAGCCGTCTCCGGCAAACACATGCGCGAAGTGCGGCGTTGCATGTCGCATCGCGATCGCGGGCGGCATACCGATGCGATCCAAAACTTCGGCTTGTCTTTGCATCGGGTCGGTCGCCGGATCGCCTTGATGAAAATCGAGGTCCACAAGAGCCGACGCAACATATTCCACTGTCTTAAACCCCATATCATAAGTTCCTGCAGCAAGAAGCCGATCAAGCATGTCTTGCGGCATCGGCGCGCCGGTTTCAGCGTGTGTGGCGAATTCAGAAAGAACTTCCGGAACTTCCAACCAGTGTTCGTAGAGCTGGCTCGGCAATTCTACAAAATCTCGGGCGACGCTCGTTCCGGAAATGGTTTCGTAAGTGACATCACTCAACATTTGATGAAGCGCGTGGCCAAATTCATGAAACAGCGTCCGGGCATCGTCGTAACTCAACAATGCGGGGCGTCCCTCTGGGGGCTTCGCAAAATTGCAGACGTTGATCACGACGGGATGAACGTCCCCACCAAGTTTGCGCTGCGACCGCAAGGCGGAACACCATGCACCTGACCGCTTGGAGCCACGCGCAAAATAGTCGCCGATGAAAACCGCCAGATGCTCACCGTTTCGCACGATTTCCCACGCCCGTGCATCCGGATGATTGAGTGACACGCCGTCAAGCGGGCGCGCCTCGATCCCAAAAAGGCGGGTCGCACAGGCAAACGCAGCCTCGATCATGCGGTCCAACTGAAGATAGGGCTTCAGAGCGCTTTCATCCAAATCATGTTCTTGCGCGCGGCGCTTCTCGCCGTAATACCGCCAGTCCCACGGCTGCAGATCGCCCTTCACGCCATCAGAATGCAGCATCTCTTCAAGATGCCCTGCATCTGCCAGCGCACCAGCGCGCGCAGGCTCCCAAACCTGCATCAGCAGATCTTGGGCAGCTTGGGGAGTCTTCGCCATCTCGGTTTCTAACTTGAAAGACGCGAAATCGGGGTACCCCAGCAGGCGCGCCCGTTCAGCCCGCAGCTTCAGCGTCTCCGCGACCTTCGCGCGATTGTCCGTCTCTCCGCCATTGGCACATCGCGAAGTCCAGGCACGCCATGCTTTCTCACGCAGGTCTCGGCGCGTTGAAAATTGCAGGAACGGGACGATCAGCGAACGCGACAACGTGATGACAGGCCCAGGCCGCTGCTTTTCGTCGCCGGCCGCCTTTGCTGCCTCAATCAGAAAGTCCGGCAGACCCGCAAGATCGGCGTCAGTTAGATCCATCACCCAACTGCGTTCTTCGGCAACGATGTTTTGCGTAAACTCAGTGCCAAGCGTCGCCAATCGCGATTTAACCTCAGCCAATCGCTCACTCTCGGGCCCCTCCAGGCAAGCACCCGCACGCACAAAGCTGCGATGGGTCAGCATCAGCACACGCGCCTGCTCGTCAGTCAAATCAAGTGTGTCCCTGGCCCCCCAGATTGCTTCCACCCGCTGAAACAAGGCTCGGTTGCGTGTGATTTCAGACGAATAGTCAGAGATCAAAGGCGAAAACCTGCGCTGAAGCGCCTCGCGTTTGGGGTTGGCGTCGGTTCCTGAAAGATTGAAAAACACCGACAAGACGCGACCCAAAGCCTCGTCTGCAAGCTCAAGCGCTTCAATTGTGTTAGCGAAATCGGGCGGCTCTGCGGTGTCTACTATGGCCGCAATATTGGCGCGGGCCTCGCTCAAAGCTACGTCAAGGGCTGGTTCGAAATCATCATCTGCGATGGCCGCAAAGGGCGGTAAGGCAAAGGGGGTGGTCCACTCGCTAAGTAGGGGGTTCGACATAATGGCTCCTGTTGCGACTCGCGTCATCCTTTGACCCTATTCCCCGCAAGATCACCATTCCAGTGCTCTAGCCGGCGGTCCCACAAATCTTGCAATCGTTCCGGCGTTCTACGGCGATGATCCGCGTATCCGCATAGAGTGCGTCGTAGATCAGCAAGCGCCCGTGCAACGTTTCGCCCGCTCCCGCCAGAAACTTAACCGCTTCAACAGCCATCATCGCACCGACCACGCCGGGCAACGGCGACAACACGCCCCCCTCCGCGCAAGAAGGCGCAAGTCCGGCCGCCGCAGGTTCCGGGAATACACAGGCGTAGCAAGGCCCCTTTCGTGACGGATCAAAAACACTGATCTGACCCTCCCACTGCGTGATCGCGGCGGAAACCAGCGGAATGCGCAGTCCCACGGCCGTTTCGTTTACAAGATACCGAGTTTCAACATCGTCACATCCGTCCAAGATCAGATCGTAGTCTTGAAACAACTCACGCGCGATATCGGCCGTCAAACGTCGGTGGTAGGGACGCACTTCAACAAAAGGGTTTTGAGCGCGCATTGCCTGTTCTGCAGAAAACACTTTTGGCATTCCGATACGATCATCTGTGTGGATGATCTGCCGCTGCAAATTCGAATTCTCGACCACATCATCGTCGATAACACCAATCGTCCCGATACCCGATGCTGCCAAGTACAAAAGTGCTGGCGACCCCAGCCCTCCGGCCCCAACAACAAGAACGGCGGCATTTTTCAGTCGTTTCTGCCCAGGGCCGCCAATTTCGCGCAACACAATATGGCGCGCATTGCGTTCAAGTTCCGAGCTTGATGGAACATTTTCGGTTTTGGCAAATTCTCCGGACGAACCCGAGTACGGAGCTTTTTGAGGCCCTGCGAATATATCCAAACCATACCCGCGAGAAAGCCAAGCGAGATCCATTCGCCCAAGGACCCGCCAGTTGCAGCACGCAATGCATGCCCTTCCGGGAAAATTGCTTGCACCACAAGAACGCCGACATAAAGAAGCGCAATCATCAAAAATCGCGCATTCGTGGGCATTCGCAGGATATGCCCGATCCCCCAAAGCATCGCGGCCATAGCCAATACGAGCGTCATCAGCCGCGTCCCGTCGATCCGAAGCCGCCGGCACCCCGGTCGGTGCCTGACAGTTCAGTCACAAGTTCAAACCGCGCCTGCACCACCGGCGCCACCACCATCTGCGCGATCCGGTCGCCATGGGCGACCGCAAAAGGCTTCGCGCCGAGGTTTATGAGAATGACCCCAACCGCCCCCCGGTAATCGGAATCGATCGTACCCGGCGTATTTGCCAGCGTGATCCCGTGCTTCAACGCCAGTCCCGAGCGAGGACGGATCTGGATTTCATATCCCTCCGGAATATGTACGGAAAAGCCAGTTGAAACCAACATTCGCTCACCGGGTGACAGAACAATTCCCCCGCGATCAGCAAACGCCAAGTTCGCCCGAACATCTGCTCCAGCCGCTCCCGATGTCGCGTAATCTGGCAAGGCGATCTCAGGGTCGGCCCCGTCTAGTCGCATTATTTTAATGACCGGGCGCATGTCAACCAAGCGCCGCGGCAATACGAAGTGCCAGTTTGCGGGCTACATCATCTTTTGATGCCCGCGGCCAAGTTTCAGGACCGTCGGCGTCAATTACGGTGACGGCATTCTCGCTACCGCCCATGATCCCCGTCTCTGGCGAGACGTCATTCGCAACGATCCAGTCGCACCCCTTGCGCTTGCGCTTTTGGGCTGCGTGAGCCACGACATCGTCAGTTTCGGCCGCAAAGCCGACGACAAGTTCGGGGCGCCCCTTCGTCATTTGCGATACTGTCGCCAATATGTCCGGGTTCTCCATAAGGGCCAGCGCGGGCGGCCCTTCGGCTTTCGCTTTCTTAATTTTACCAGCCGCGACTTCGGCAACGCGCCAATCCGCTACTGCCGCAGCAAAAACCGCCGCATCTGCAGGCAATGCCGAGATCACCGCATCAAGCATCTCGCTCGCTGTTTCAACTTTCACGACCTTGACGCCCAAAGGAGGCGCTGTACGTGCCGGCCCAGTGACGAAAGTAACCTGCGCGCCAAGGCCCGCCAGGGCGGAAGCGATGGCACTCCCCTGTTGCCCGGACGAGCGGTTCGCAAGGTACCGCACCGGGTCAATCGGCTCGTGTGTCGGACCAGACGTCACAATAATGTGCCGGCCACCCAGAGGGCCAGTGGCCAATAGGGCCATGATCTCGGCATGGATCTCCACCGGTTCTGTCATGCGACCAGGACCAAATTCACCACAAGCCATGTCCCCTTCATTGGGGCCAATACGATGGATGCCGTCTGCCTCTAGCGTCGCAATGTTGCGTTGATTTGCTGGGTGAAGCCACATGCGGACATTCATCGCCGGTGCGACCAGCACGGGTGTGTCAGTTGCCAATAGAAGGGTCGATGCCAGGTCATTGGCCTGACCACTTGCCATTTTGGCCATCAAATCCGCAGTTGCCGGTGCGACAACCACCAAATCAGCGGACCGACTAAGCTCAATATGACCCATTTCGGCTTCATCGGTCAGATCGAAAAGATGCGTGTAGGCTTTATGTCCGGCAAGTGCCGCTACCGAAAGCGGTGTCACGAATTGCTCGGCCGCGCGCGTCAGGACCGGCGTCACGGACCCTCCCTCACGCTTGATCAGACGGATCAATTCGAGGGATTTATAGGCAGAAATTCCGCCCCCAATGATCAGTAATATGCGTTTGCCTTGCAACATGTCAGCACTCCACGCGTTTGCCGATCAAGTGTTACGGGCACGCTGTCCAAGGGGCAAGCCATGGTGTGCGCAACAAAAACCGGACCGTCATCCGCCGATCCCTCTATTTAGGAGCAGTTGAGGTTTAGACAAAAAACTCGAAAACTTCCTTGGATTGCGCTTCGAGGTTCTTTCGCATTTTTCCAAATGCCGCCGCTTCTAGCTGCCGAACCCGTTCTTTCGAAAGACCAAGCTCGTTGCCGAGGCTTTCCAAAGTGCGCGGATCGTCGCGAAGTTTGCGTTCCCGAACAATGAACCGTTCGCGCTCGTTCAACGCGGACATCGCGGTCACCAACCAAGTCCGAAGCGTATCGTTATCTTTCTTCTGTTCCACGCGCGCGGACTGCTGTGCGCCTTCGTCTTCCAGAGTTTCAATCCATTCGCGGCCCTCATCGTCCGACGACTGCGTCGCATTCAACGAGAAATCAGAGCCCGCCAAGCGACCTTCCATCATTTCCACATCGTGCAGCGGAACCCCGACTTCTTGCGAAATCATCTCGCGCATTTTATGGCGATCAAGTGCCTCACCTCGACCCGCAGTCTCACGCTCGAGACGAGCCTGCACGCGGCGCAGGTTGAAGAAAAGAGATTTTTGCGAACTTGTGGAGCCTGTCCGAACCATCGACCAATTGCGCATGACGTGATCCTGGATAGACGCTTTGATCCACCAAACAGCATAGGTCGAAAAGCGCACACCGCGGTCGGGATCAAACTTTTCGGCTGCTTTCATCAAACCAAGATTTGCTTCTTGAATCAAGTCGTTCATTGGAGCGCCATAGCGTCGGAACTTTGAAGCCATGGAAATCGCCAGGCGCATATAGGCTGTAATGAGCCGGTGAAGAGCTTCCTCATCACGGTCATCACGCCACGCATAAGCAAGTCTCAGTTCAGTCTCGGCATCAAGCAATTCAGCTTTCATTGCCTTTCGTGAGAGTGAATGATCGTTGACCCCGTCCAGCGCCATCATAGTTCTCCCTGAGTTGACCGATTAACCTGTGTTTACTCTATCGCTTACAATTTCTACGGCTCCATTTTCGGGTTGGATCACTTTTGGCCAGCCTTCGCCGTGACAGCCATGCCGAACCACGCCCGGCGGGCTACCTACACTAAGGTTTGCCTAACCAAACCTCGGGCATACCCGCAGCGGACATATTCATGGATGCACGCCCGCATAGGGTTGCCGTTGAAGGCATCGAGGGACAAGACGCTCTGTCGCCGGGCGTGCCGTCGTCTTCCATCATCGGCTTGCCCCGCAAAACAACGACCGAAGCCCGCGAGCGGGGTCGTGCGGCACTAACCAGTTTATCAATCGCGCTGCCGCCGAAACGCGGAACGGTTAATCTGTCGCCCGCAGACATGCCAAAGGAAGGCTCCTATTCGATCTTCCCATCGCGCTGGCCGTCCTCCCAGCGATTGGCGTGATCCCACCGGACGACGTCGACAGATCGGTAGCTTTGGGGAACTCTCCCTGGACGGCGGTCTTATTCTGGTCGCGGGCGCCCTTTCCGCCGCACTTGCAGCTGTCGACTCCAGCCGCACCCTTATGTGTCCGAAAGCATCGGACAGAGGCGGTATGGGTTGGAGACACGGCTGTCTACGCACCTGCCAGGTTTTCAGAAGCAATTGCACACCTGAACGAGGATCGACCCCTTGCGATCTCAGAGCTGGTCGAAATCCAAAACGGACCGGCGCAGCTCAATCTGCGTGACGTCCGCGGACAGGAAACCCGCAAAACGCGCTTGAAATCGCTGCTGCAGGTCGAGACCATCTGTTGTTGGTTGGGACAACAGGGGCAGGCAAGTCAGTGCTTGCGGCACGATCGCCCGGAATTCTTCCCGAGCTTAGTCCTGAAGAAGCCCTTGAAACCTCGATGGTGCATTCACGCACCGAGGTGCCGCAGGTCTCGTTCTCCGATCTTGGAAGTCACACCCCAAAGGGCGAGGCCTCGGCAGTTGTAGCCGGTCGCCTGGCCGCCGCGCGCACGGCAGACTGCGAGATATGCGCAAGCTACTGAAATCCGTGCAAATGCGGACTTAGGCGGCATCTGGCTAGACGCCGTTGCCATGCCAGATGCCGAAGGAAAGAAGTTTCTGATGCAGGCGGACGAAAAGCTTGGATTTTTGGGCGCGGATAGCATCGGGTACTGCGCGTCGCCCGCACAATCTCTGACCTATTAAACACCGAAAACGCGTCGCTAAATAAAATCGCAGAGGCCGTGGCGTTCCGGCTGGCGGGCCAACCGATCTAAACCACTTGTGGACTAGGTTTTGCGGGCTTCGATCGCGTCCCAGATCGCACCAGCCGCATTGATTCCGTCAAAGCGCTCAAGCTCTTGAATGCCGGTTGGCGAAGTCAAATTAATCTCAGTCAGATAACTTCCAATGACATCTATGCCGACGAAAACCTGACCCTTTTCGCGCAAGAGCGGTCCAATAGCGGCGCAAATCTCGTGATCCCGCGCCGACAATTCGACCTTTTCAGCCCGCCCCCCGACGTGCAGGTTTGATCGCGTCTCTCCGGCGGCAGGAACCCGATTGATGGCCCCAATTGGCTCGCCGTCCACAAGGATAACCCGCTTATCTCCGTTTGAAACATCCGGCACAAACTTCTGCGCAATCAGAGGCTCACGATTCATGCTGGTGAACAGTTCATGCAAGCTGACGAGGTTGCGGTCTGCATGCACAAGCCGAAAGACGCCAGCGCCGCCGTTGCCATACAGAGGCTTCAAAATCATGTCGCCATGACGGTCGCGAAATGCCTGTATCGTCTTGAGATCGCGCGCAATTGTGGTTGGTGGAGTGAGATCAGGAAAGCCCAAAACAAGAAGCTTCTCAGGGTAATTTCGCACCCAAAACGGATCGTTCACGACCAACGTTGAAGCCGGTAGACGTTCTAGAATATGTGTACTGGTAATATATCCCATATCAAATGGCGGGTCCTGTCGTAGCCACACGACGTCGAAATCAGCGAGATCAACGGTCTCTTCGGGGCCAAGATCGGCGTGGTTCCCAATCTCGCGGCGCACCGTCAGGGCATGGCCCCGCGCGGTGACACGCCCCTCGTCCAGAGCCAACGCATCCGGCGTATAGTAGAAAAGCTCGGCTCCGCGCGTCTGCGCTTCCTCCGCCAATCGAAAGGTCGAATCAGCGTTGATATCGATTGATCCAATTGGATCCATTTGAATTGCAACACGCACAACGAAGCCCTCCCTTTAGATCGGTTCGAGACCTTGTGACCCATCCTTGCAAGCACTGCAACGCACGGAACCTATGCGCCGAAAGGGAAACGTTTTCGATAATCGGGCACGCGCCCGTGTCATTCACCAAGGCCACGTCGATCCGAATGCCCGTTTCTAGCCCCTGCGGAGATTGCGCGGCAAACTCTTCAGACACACCCCGATACGGCCAGGCTGGCGCCTTGTTATCCGGTCCACGGCCGTAGCGAAGTCCTTGGCTCTTTTGACTTCGACAAAGACAAAAAAGGGATCCGAGCTGAAAAACAAGATCAAATTCGCCGGACTTACTGCGCCATCGGCGCCTCACGACTTTGGCCCCGTCGTCACAGACGCGACGCTTGCCGCATTCTTCAGCAAATATGCGTTTAAGATAGATCGCCAGAGCGCGCGTCTGCTTGTTCATTGCCCGCTCCTTTGCGGGGCCACCACTCGCTAACCGGGACAAGTTTTAAGCTAATCTTCACTCTGAATCTCAAGGCCAAGTTGGTAGAGATCCCGTTTTGACACTCCAAAGCGATCCGCCACATCCGTCGCGGCGGCCTTGAGTTTTTGCGTCTTCATCGCTTCAGTCATTGCGTCTCGTACTCGCGCGGGGTCAACTTCTGTCGCGCCTTTTGCGATGCACAAGACGATCTCGCCCTTTGGCACTATACCGTCGTACTGCTCGGCCAAATCAGCGAGCGTTCCGCGCCGAACCTCTTCGAATCGCTTGGTCAGTTCGCGACAGACCGCCGCGTCACGCTCTGGACCCAAAACCTCAACGGCAGCGGCAAGCATGGCCGACAGACGGCGCGGACTTTCAAACAAGACAAGCGTGCCCGCAACGTCGCGAAAGCTTTCCAGAAACGATTTTCGTGCAGATTTCGCTGTTGGCGAGAATCCAGCAAAAATGAAACAATCACTCGGCAGTCCGCTTAAGGTCAGTGCAGCAAGTACCGCCGACGGCCCCGGGGCCGAAGTGATGACAAGCCCCTCGCCAGTCATGGCGCGTCCAAGCGAATACCCCGGGTCGGCGACCAGTGGCGTTCCAGCGTCCGAGGCATAGGCCACGGATTTGCCTGTGCGCACTGCATCCAGCAGTCGCGGCCGCATCGCAGCACCGTTATGGTCATGATACGCCAACACCCGTCTGCCATCCAACGGCACGCCGTGAATTTCCATCAAACGCCGCAAAGTTCGCGTGTCCTCTGCCACCAGCACATCCGCCGCGCGAAGAATATCAAGCGCCCTAAGAGTGATGTCGCGCGCATTTCCAATTGGAGTTGCAACGAAGTATAGGCCCGCAGCAAGCGGCACCTGGCTCGCTTCACTTACCATTTCCGCGTCCGCGATTTACTTGATCGTCGATTCTGCATAGGGTCGCGCAAAATGTTTCCACCGTTTTGAGGTACCTATCCAATGGTCGCTTTTTTGGCTCTTCGCCGCAAGTTACTCTCTGGCTTTGTTGCACTTTTTGCAATGGGCGCGCTGATGGCGTGTGATGCATCGCTTGGTTCCGGTCCGTTGATAAATGCCTCGCGCGCCGTCCCGGTTGCTTTGCTTGTTCCAAAAACTTCAGGCGTTGCCGGTGATCTAGCACAATCGCTTGAAAACGCAGCGCGATTGGCAGTGAGCGACCTTCAAAGCGTTGAAGTCGACTTGCGCGTTTATGATACGGCTGGAACCGCCGAAGGTGCAGCACTGGCTGCAAATCAGGCGGTGAGTGACGGCGCGCGGATCATTGTCGGCCCGCTGTTTGGCGAGGCGGCCTCGGCCGCCGGACAGGCAGTTGCGGCGCGAGGCGTGAACGTTCTCACTTTCTCAAACAACCCTGCCATTGCTGGCGGCAACGTTTTCCTTTTGGGAAACACGTTCCAAACTTCCGCTGACCGTCTCGTGCGGTACGCTGCCAGCCAGGCAAACGGCGATATTTATATCGTCCACGCCGAAGATGGCGCTGAGATTGCTGGACGAGATGCAATTCAGCGCGCGATAGCAGCCAACGGCGCACGTTTGGCAGGGACATCATCCTTCCCGCTTTCACAGCAGGGTGTCATCGCTGAGATCCCGAACATTTCTCGCGCTTACCGGGCGTCGGGGGCTTCGTCGCTCTTTGTGACATCCGGTACTTCCGGGGCTCTGCCCTTCCTTGCAGAACTTCTCCCAGAAAACGGGATCGACGCCGAAGCTGCGCAATTTATTGGCCTGCAAAGACTTGATATCCCGACAAGCGCATTGTCGCTAAAGGGGTTGCAAGGCGCATGGTTTGCAACCCCTTCGCCTGATCGCACGGCGCGGTTCAACGCGCGCTATCAGGCGGCGTACGGGGCATTGCCGACGCCCGTTGCAGGCCTTGCCTACGACGGTATCGCCGCAATCGGAGCGCTGGTTGCCCAAGGCAATTCTAACGCTCTGACGCAACCAGCATTGACCCAAGGCGCCGGCTTCGCCGGTGTCTACGGCCCGTTCCGGTTCTTCCCAAATGGCACCAACGAGCGCGGCTTGGCCGTTGCGCAAATTCAGAACAATCAGGTGATCGTCATTGACCCCGCTCCAACAAGCTTTGGAGGCGCCGGTCTCTGACCTCGCGCCACCGTTGGGTGAAGACCCAACAAAACACCTGATCGCGCCTGCGTCTGAGATTTTTGACGAAGCCGCCATACGTGCCGAAATCGCGGCTAATCTGCCAGATGGCGCCGACAGTCGCGCTGTCCGGCGGGTTACTGTCGATACGTTGAAGACAGCCATTTCGTCTGGTCGCAAGATCATCGAAGACGCTTTCGAACGCGCGCCTCTTGCCGCGCGACCTGCCGTTGTCTCCTACGCATTTTTAACCGATGGCGTGATCCGCACCGTGCTGCATGTGGCTCAGACCTACCTCCACCCCAATCCAAATCCGACCGAGGGCGAGCGGATAGCGGTTTTGGCCGTCGGAGGATACGGACGCGGAGAAATGGCGCCGTATTCGGATGTTGACCTGCTGTTTTTGAACCCATGGAAAATCACCCCATGGGCCGAAAGCCTGATCGAAAGCATCCTCTATATGTGCTGGGATCTGCATCTGAAAGTCGGTCATTCAAGCAGAACGGTGAAAGACTGCATTCGCCTTGGTCGCGAAGACTATACGATTCGTACCGCGCTTCTTGAGCATCGTTTTCTGGTCGGGGACCAGGCCATCGCGCAGGAGCTTTCTAAAAAGCTGAAATCAGACCTGTTCAAGAACACAGCTTCGGAATTCATCGAAGCCAAACTTGCCGAACGCGCCGAGCGTCACCGGAAACAAGGTGGCCAGCGCTACATGGTAGAGCCAAACGTCAAAGAAGCCAAAGGTGGCTTGCGCGACCTGCAAACGCTGTTCTGGATCGGCAAGTACATCCACGGTGTCCGTGATGCCGCTGATTTGGTCAGGATGCGCCTGCTGCGCCAAGACGAATATGATGACTTCGTTGCCGCCGAAACGTTCCTCATGGCGATCCGCAACCATCTTCACATTGTTGCCGGTCGCGCCATGGATCAACTTACTTTCGACATGCAGGTCGAAGTTGCAAAACGCATGGGGTACGCCGACAAAGCAGGGCGGCGCGCCGTCGAATTCTTCATGCAGGACTACTTTCGGCACGCAACAACCGTGGGAGAACTGACACGCATCTTTCTGACCGCACTTGAAGCAAAGCACGTCAAAAAAGCACCTTCATTGGTCAACTTCTTCCGTCGCCGCCGAAAAGTTAACGTCCAATACACTATCAAACAAAACCGTCTGACCGTCACACGTCAAAAGCCGTTTCTGGCGGACAATCTCAACCTTCTTCGCATTTTCGATGAAGCCCTTCGAACCGGCTATCTCCTGCATCCTGACGCCATGCGTTTGATCTCAGCCAACCTTCACCTGATCGACGACACAATGCGCACCTCGGCTGAGGCAAACCGCATTTTCATAGATTTGCTACTGAAACGCGGCAACCCCGAACGCGCTCTACGTCGGATGAACGAACTAGGCGTGCTTGCAGCCTTTGTCCCTGAATTCGCGCCCGTCGTCGCGATGATGCAGTTCAACATGTACCACAGCTACACGGTGGACGAGCATACGATCCAATGCATCTCGACACTGGCGCAGATTGAGCGCGGTGAGCTTGTCGAGGAGCTTCCGGTCGCAAGCGGCATTCTCAAACGCGGCGTAAACCGCAAAGTGCTTTATGCCGCGTTGTTCCTTCATGACATAGGCAAGGGCCGGCCCGAAGATCACTCGGTGCTCGGGGCGCAAATCGCACGAAAAGTGGCGCGACGCTTCGGGTTAAAACAGGACGAGGTTGAGACCGTCGAATGGCTTGTCCGCTATCACCTTTTGATGTCGGACATGGCACAAAAGCGCGATATTTCCGAACCCCGCACGGTTCGTGATTTTGCGAAAGCAGTAAAAACCCAGAAACGGCTCGATTTGCTGACGGTCGTGACGGTCTGTGACATCCGAGGTGTCGGACCCGATGTCTGGAATAACTGGAAGGCGCAACTGATCCGCGCCCTTTATTGGCAGACGTCTTCTGCCCTCGAACATGGTCTAGAAGACGTAAACCGCGAAACGGCCGAGAAAGAAGCCAAGAAAGCCCTTCGCGCGGCCCTTTCGGACTGGCAAAGCAAACCTCTTCGCATCGAAACTGCACGTCACTATGGCACTTACTGGCAAGGCCTGCCAAGCGAAGCGCATGTGATTTTTGCCAATCTTCTGAAAGACATCGCCGACGACGAGATCCGCATCGACATCAAACCAGACGACGACCGCGATGCGACGCGGGTTTGCTTTGCACTTGCAGACCATCCCGGCATTTTCGCCCGCCTCGCAGGGGCCTTGGCGCTTGTCGGGGCCAACGTTGTAGACGCACGTACCTACACATCGTCCGACGGGTACGCGACAGCAGTGTTCTGGATACAGGATGCAGACGGCGCCCAATACGAGGCCGCTCGGCTTCCACGCCTGAAGTCGATGATCAGAAAAACGTTCAAAGGCGAAGTTCTTCCGCGCAAATCACTGGCCGACCGCGACAAGCTGAAAAAACGCGAGAAGGCGTTCAACGTCGCCACTTCGATCACCTTCGACAACGAGGGCTCGGATATTTACACCATCATCGAAGTCGACACTCGGGACCGCACCGGACTGCTGTACGATCTGGCGCGGACCCTTGCCGAGGCGAACGTCTATATCGCCAGCGCTGTCATCGCGACTTACGGCGCGCAGGTCGTCGATACGTTCTACGTCAAAGACATGTTTGGTCTGAAATTCCATGCAGCCAGCAAGCAGAAAACGCTGGAAAACCGACTGCGCGCCGCAATCCTGGACGGCGCCAAACGGGCACTCGACAAATGAGGCGCTTTAACAAAAGGGAATTCGCGCGGTGAAGCCGATCCGTCTTGTTTCAGGCGTCCTCACCGTCGGCTTCTGGACACTTCTGAGCCGCATATTCGGGTTTGTGCGCGATATTCTAATCGCGGCCTGGCTTGGAACCGGCCCAGTCGCCGAAGCATTTCTGGTCGCGTTTTCCCTACCAAATATGTTCCGACGCTTTTTTGCCGAAGGCGCGTTCAACATGGCTTTCGTGCCAATGTTCTCAAAGAAACTTGAGGCCAACGACGGGGCACAATCTTTTGCGCGGGATGCCTTCGCCGGGCTCGCGGCTATTTTGTTGGTGCTCAGCGGCTTAGCGACTGTCTTTATGCCGTGGCTTGTGTGGGCGATGGCCTCGGGGTTTGTCGGCGATGAACGCTTCGACATAACGGTCACTCTGGGGCGCATTGTTTTCATCTATATTCTGTTTATCTCGCTTGCGGCGCTGGTCTCCGGGGTCCTGAACGCAAGTGGACGCTTCGTTGCGGCTGCGGCTGCGCCCGTTTTGCTGAACATCATTCTCATTGCAGCACTGATATTTGCTGAGACCGGCACCTTCACATCAGATTTGGTGTCTGCTTCTGACGGAAAAGGCACGCACGGAACGCTGCTGGCGTTCGGAGTGGTCTTGGCGGGCATTGCGCAGCTTGCCTTTGTTTGGGTCGCCGCACGCCGTAACGGGTTTGATTTGCGGCCTAAAAAGCCGGTGTGGACGCCAGAATTAAAGCGCCTCGCAATCATCGCCGCACCCGCCGCACTGGCCGGGGGCGTTGTTCAGGTCAACCTCATCGTCGGGCGGCAAGTGGCAAGCTTCTTTGACGGAGCCATCGCATGGCTGTCTTACGCCGACCGACTTTACCAACTCCCGTTGGGTGTCGTCGGGATTGCGATCGGGATCGTCCTTCTCCCCGACCTGTCGCGGCGCCTACAAGCGCAGGACACCACGGGCGGCCAGGATGCCTTTAGTCGCGCCACAGAGATGTCGCTTGCCCTCTCGATCCCTGCGGCGGTTGCGCTGTTTGTGATCCCTGTGGTGCTTGTCGAGATCCTTTTTGAACGCGGTGCCTTTGGTCCCGAAGACACCGCCGCAACGGCGCTTGCAACGGCCGTATATGGGCTCGGCCTTCCCGCCTTCGTCATGCAAAAAGTTCTTCAACCGCTTTATTTCGCTCGGGAGGATACGAGACGACCATTCTATTTCGCGATGGTCGCAATGGTCATAAATGCCGTGCTTGCCGTCGGCTTGGCCCCAACAATCGGCTACATCGCAGCCGCTATCGGAACCACAGTCGCGGGCTGGGCTATGTTTGCCCTTTTGTGGTGGAAGAGCCGCGCGATGGGTCAGGCTAGCGCGTTGGATGTCCGCGCGCGCAAACGTATTGGTCGCATCATTATTGCTGCTGCCATCATGGGCATTGGCCTTTGGTGCGCCGAACTGCTGATCACACCCGATCTAATGGTGGGTGTGCTTAAATTCGTGGTTCTCGCGCTGCTGGTGCTCTTTGGCATGGGTCTTTACGCCATCGCCGGCATCGCCTTCGGCGCATTCAGCGGCCGCGATCTTACCGCAGCCTTTCGCCGTCAACGCTGACGAATTCGCGCTAACATCCGGCGCATACCGCCTCGTGCTACGAAAGGGGCAACCAGAAAACCAACTATAAACCCGGCAACTTCGGCAACCCACTCGCTTGAGCTTCCAAAAAACACACCGAAAAATAACTGGATACCAAGCAAAAACCCAATAAGTGTAAAAGCCTGATACTGGTTTTGTCCCGTTTGCCCGTAACTGACCCAAAGAATGAACGTATAGGTTCCAATTAGCCCGTAAACGGCCGGGTATCCGCCGACGAGAGGGCGCGGGTCCCCCGTCAGACCCGCGAAAACCAACGCTCCGAATATGGCCGAGATAAAGAACGTCGCAATAACCGCGACACCTCCTAGGGCTTCACCCACCAGCTTTCCAAGAGCCAGCAGGAACACTATCACAAACAGAACATGTGTGAATCCGAGGTGAATGAACGGATACGAAACGAAGCGAACCAATTCGGGTGTTGTCCACATTTGCCGCTGAACGATGACCTCAAGCAGAGGCGCGAAAAATCCATAGCTTTGGATAGCCTCTACGCGCCAGCCACCCCCGGCGTCCCCGCCGATAAGGCCCCGAGCGCCCGCACTCAGCAAAACCTCGACCGCGAAAATCGCCAGCGCCAACGCCACGACAACCGGAGGAAGGGGGTTTACGACGGGCTGAGAAGGTTGGGAATCATGGCTCATGGGGCATTTGCCTTTCTTGACGGGACTGCCCCCTCTCGGTAAGCCGCGTGGACGCGGAAATCCACCTTTCGAAAGGGTACAATATGACGAATGCGGCATTCACTCCGCGCGTCTTCTCAGGCATCCAGCCTTCGGGAGGCCTGACGCTTGGAAATTACCTTGGCGCTTTGAAACGCTTTGTCGATATGCAGGACGCGGGCAAATACGAATGCGTTTACTGTCTCGTCGATCTCCACGCGATTACTGTTTGGCAAGAACCAGAGAAGCTTCGCGCCAACACCCGCGAGCTTGCAGCCTTTTTCATTGCCTGTGGCATCGACCCGGAGAAATCGATCCTGTTCAACCAAAGTCAGGTCCCGGCCCATTCTCAACTTGCGTGGATCTTTAACACGGTCGCCCGCATGGGCTGGATGGGTCGGATGACCCAGTGGAAGGACAAGGCAGGCAAGAACAGCGAGAACGCATCACTTGGGCTATTCGCCTACCCTGCCCTCATGGCGGCGGACATTCTTCTTTATCACGCGACCCACGTCCCGGTTGGCGAAGACCAGAAACAGCACCTTGAACTTACGCGGGATGTGGCGGCAAAGTTTAACCATGACTATGGTGTAGATTTCTTCCCGATCACAGAACCGGTGATCGAAGGCCCTGCAACACGGGTGATGTCCCTACGCGACGGGACCAAGAAGATGTCTAAATCCGATCCAAGTGACATGAGCCGTATCAACATGAGCGACGACGCAGACAAGATTGCGCAAAAGTTCCGTAAGGCACGGACCGACTCCGAGCCTTTGCCCGGAAACTACGACGAGCTGAAAGAACGTCCCGCGGCGCGAAATCTGGTCGACATATTCGCCGCCCTTTCCGGTCGCACACAAGCCGATATCATGACCGAGGTAGAAGGCATGCAGTGGGGCACGTTTAAGCCTCTGCTCGCCGATCTAGCTGTGGACAAGCTGTCGCCAATTTCTACCGAAATGACGCGACTTTTGTCGGATCCTGCCGAGATCGACCGCATTCTGGGGAAGGGTGCAGACCGTGCCGACTTGATTGCGACCCCCATCCTTGAAAAAACCTATGAGCTTGTCGGAATGGTGTCGTCGCGCGGCTAAGCGCCGCGACGGCTTTACGCAGGTCTGACACCTCGTTAGACCTGCGCAGTCAGATGTGGAGAGTGTGATGGCGAACGATCTTTTCAATTCATTCATGACCGGCCCCGACGAGAACGGGCGCTTTGGTGATTTCGGCGGGCGCTTTGTTTCTGAAACGCTGATGCCGCTGATCCTCGAGTTGGAAGCCCAATACGAGCATGCGAAGACGGACCAGAGTTTCTGGGACGAGATGAATTTCCTGTGGAAGCACTATGTCGGCCGTCCTTCGCCGCTTTACCACGCTGAGCGCCTGACCGAGCATCTTGGCGGCGCGAAAGTCTACATGAAACGCGACGAGCTGAATCACACCGGCGCCCATAAGATCAACAATGTGTTGGGTCAGATCATCCTTGCACGGCGTATGGGAAAGACACGGATCATTGCCGAAACAGGCGCTGGCCAACACGGCGTTGCTACTGCGACCGTTTGCGCGAAATTTGGTTTAAAATGTGTGGTTTATATGGGCGCCCACGATGTCGAACGTCAGGCACCAAACGTCTTCCGCATGAAGCTTCTTGGCGCTGAGGTTGTCCCTGTCACTTCGGGCCGCGGAACTTTGAAAGACGCGATGAACGACGCGCTTCGCGACTGGGTCACAAATGTCCGCGACACGTTCTATTGCATCGGAACAGTCGCCGGGCCGCACCCTTATCCGGCAATGGTCCGCGATTTTCAGGCCATTATTGGTACCGAAACCAAGTCTCAGATGATGGAGGCCGAAGGCCGCCACCCCGATACTCTCATCGCCGCCATCGGTGGTGGTTCCAACGCGATGGGTCTGTTCTTTCCGTTCCTGGATGACAAAGAAGTCTCTATTATTGGCGTCGAAGCAGGTGGCAAGGGCGTTAACGCAAAGATGGAACACTGCGCCTCGCTCACCGGCGGTCGCCCCGGCGTGCTTCACGGAAACCGCACTTACCTCCTTCAGGACGACGATGGGCAAATCCTCGAAGGCTTCAGCATTTCAGCGGGCCTCGACTATCCGGGCATCGGGCCAGAACACTCATGGCTCCACGAGATCGGTCGCGCGCAGTATGTCGCCATCACGGATGTTGAAGCGCTGGAAGCGTTCAAGCTGTGTTGCGAATTGGAAGGTATTATCCCCGCCCTCGAGCCAAGCCACGCGCTTGCCCATGTGATGAAAATCGCCCCGGATTTGCCGAAAGATCATATCATTTGCATGAACATGTGCGGCCGAGGCGACAAGGATATCTTTACCGTGGCAAAAGCGCTTGGCGTCGAGATGAATACGGGCGGATAGTCGGCTTAATCCGTCCGACCGGACAGGTTATTCCTCGAATGCATGCGCCATAAGGACGTCAAGCGGGACAGTATCCAGCGTCTTCGAGTGCGTCGCTTCCAAACGAATAAGCGGCCCAGCGCCTTCTTCGGCGGCCTGTAAGAAACGCGCTGCGCAAAGGCACCACCGATCTCCGGGTTTCAGCCCCGGAAACATGAATTCCGGGCGCGGCGTCGACAGGTCATTTCCGAGGTATTTTGAAAACGCCAGGAATTCGGCGGTCAATACTGCGCACACCGTGTGCTGTCCTGTGTCTTCGTCGCAGGTGTTGCACGCTCCATCGCGAAAATACCCTGTCACCGGATCTGTTGAACAAGACTCCAACGGTTCCCCAAGTATATTCACGGCCGGGTCTTTTTGCATTTTTTCGCTCCCCTGAAGCTGCATTTAGCGCGCCTTAAACGCCGGTCCAGTTTACCCAACGTCCATGAAAATCTCCATGTGCAATCTGTCGGGAAGCCCCACCCGGCCACATTTCAAGTTTGACCGCCGCCCCAACGCCGCCCTCCGCTTCCATCGACAATTGGACAAAAGGCGCCTCATCCGTCGCGCATGATCCAGTTTTCTCAGTCGCCTCGCGCACTTTGGCGCGGGTCTCAGAGGTAAAATACTGCCAAGCCACCGTTTGATAGACACCGCGGCCTGTCTTGGCCGGGGCTTCCAAAACCTCGGCCAACCAATCCCTCGCGTCCCCGCAGTCAATCTTGGGCGGATCCACCTTCGCAATTCCGATTGCTGCACGCGCGTGCGACATGCGGTCGGGCTGGTCCGGCCAGAGGTAGGCCAAAAGCCGAAGCTGATCCGTTGGATCTGTTGGGTCCAGCGGGTTTAGATCAACCGCTCGCCGCGAGACAACGGTCTGAAGCCGCGTCGGCGGAAGCGGTCCACTCCCGTCCGGGTGAAGCCGCACAGTCGCATCTGGATTGCCAATCGCAGCCCCCGGAAACTGTCGATGGAACTGATCGGCATTGAGGTTAAGCCCTCCACATGCTCCCAACTCGAAAAGATCAAGCGGGCGTCCAAAACGCTCCTCGATAAGCGCAAGCGCAGGAAGGATCACTGCCGCACGCAGAACCTCGTTGGTCTGCGGCGCGCTTTGCAGCCATAAAAATACTCGCTTCGGGAAACGCAAAAGCGTTGGCTCGACCGCTGCCCAAAGCGCTTCGTTGTCACCCTCTTGCGAAGGGTAAACACCCTCAAGAGCAAGTCCTTCAATGCGCAATGCGTGACGTGCGCCTGCCAATCTTAAGGGAACGTTGTCGCTTTGACGTCGCGGGTCGCCCAATCAGCCAAGTACATAGTCGCTTACCGCCGAACCGCCGCGCAAACGATCAGCGCAAAGCCCCATGAGTCACGCCATAAATGGAGAATCGAGCTTCGCGCATGCAACAGATTGCGACCGGAACGCACCAGGTATGTCAAAGCTCAACGAAACTTGTCCGCAAGGCGCTGCAAAGGCGACCGTGCATCATTCTCTACAGGCGCATGCACCTGCTCGGGCACACTCTTTTTGGACGCGGCCGAAGGGGACGATCTTGGCGGATTAAGCCGTAAAGCAACGGCATTTAGAAACCGTCCTGTATCACCGTCAGCCAGATATCCAGCACCGTCGCAAACACCGCGAAGCATATCGTCCAGCCAATTCTGATCAGCCTTGGCAAAGTCCTTCAAGACAAATCCTGCAACAGCATCTTTGTGACCCGGATGCCCGACGCCCATGCGAACCCGCTGATACTCGGAAGTGATGTGCTGATGCAGCGACCGCAGCCCGTTGTGCCCAGCATGGCCGCCGCCCTGCTTCACCCGCAACTTCGCCGGAGCAAGATCAATTTCGTCGTGAAATACGGTGATGTCAGCGGGCGTCAGCTTATAAAAGCGCATCGCCTCACCGACGGATTGTCCCGAAAGGTTCATGAAAGTCTCGGGCTTCAAAAGGATAACTTTTTCGCCCCCAAGCTGCCCTTCAGAAACCTGCCCCTGAAACTTTCCGCGCCACGGCGCGAAACCGTGCTCCGATGCAATGCGATCAAGCGCCATGAACCCGATGTTATGGCGGTTTTGGGCATATTTTGCGCCGGGATTTCCAAGGCCAACAAAGAGCTTCATTGCCGCCAGACCCTATCTGTCTACTTTCAGCGCCGCAAGCTCAGCGCGAAGCCCGCGCACCTCGCGCAAAATCTCTGCACTTTCAATTTTCATCGATTCGCGCTCGTCATGCGCGATCTCTGCATTCTCAGATTGCATCGCGTCAACGATCACGCCGATGAACAGATTCAAAACAGCAAACGCAGTCACAATTATAAATGGCACGAACAGCAGCCAAGCCAAGGGGAAAACCTCCATAACGGGGCGAACGATGCCCATGGACCAACTCTCAAGCGTCATGACCTGAAACAACGTATAAGCCGACGCGCCAAGCGTGCCAAACCACTCAGGAAAGGCGCCCCCAAGCAGCTTCGTGGATATTACGCTAAAGACAAAAAAGATCAGACCCAACAGAGCAACAATGGACCCCATGCCAGGCAGGGCGGTCAGCAATCCAGCGACCACGCGGCGCATTTGCGGCACAGCAGACACAAGGCGTAGCACCCGCAAAATACGGAATGCACGCAGCGCCGAAAGCGCCCCAGTCGCAGGAACAAGCGCAACGGCGACAATTATGAAATCGAATATGCGCCAAGGGTCTCGCCAGAAACCACGAAAATCGACAGCGAGCCGCAGGAGAATCTCGACGACAAAGATCCCAAGGATCAGCTTGTCGATCCAAAGGATCAAAGACCCAGCCGCTGCCATGATCGCCGGACTGGTTTCAAGCGCCAGACCAATCGCGTTTACGATGATCAAAATCATGATCGTTGGCTCGAAGCGGCGATGGTTCAGTATGCGGGAAAGAGAAGCTTTCACGGTATCCTCAAAGTCATGGGTCTTTTTTGGAAGATGTGGTCTAAACTGTCCGAGGCAAGGGACTATCGGCCAATGCTGCAAAATTCCCATCTTTGGTGAGGACCAAACCCCAACCACCCGCGTATGACAGCAGCGATGTGTTAGACAACACGCTCACGCTGGCTCTGCCAATTGATGGCAGCCGCGATAGCTGCCATGTCCATATTTGCTTCCAGATTGGCGGAAATAAATTCGTTGGCAACAATTGCCTCACCCATTTCCGCATCAAAACCGCACGGGATAAGGCGGATGACATGCACCGCAGCAGACGCGCTTGCAACCCCGTGGGCGTGACGCACTGAAACGTCAGGCCGTCATCAAGGACGGCTGCCACCTGCGCGCGGCAATCCCCGACGGGTTCTCCCTGCCAAACAATACCGGCCCGAGGCGCAAACATATTGTTGTTTGAAACACTGAGCGTATCGGGAACAACCGCCACCACATCGACGACGCGCCACGCCTGAGTGACAATGGTACTGGGTGGATCGTCGTAAGCGACTTCCGAGTTTCCGCCACATCCGGCCAGAAGCATCAGCGCAAGCGCGTCAGCAATAATGCGCCTGTGTTCCATTCGATCTTTGTGGGCCTTTCCATGCCTCTTACTAGGCAGGTATCTAAACTCTGTTCGCCGACTGTTGTTAAAGATACTGGCTCTTTAAAGGCAATCAGCGCGCATTGTTTCGCAAATGACGCCCCGTCAGGCCCGCAAATCCTTGGGCGAGCCCATAACAACGTAGGACGTGATCGCACTCACTTGGGGCAAAGTCCCTAAAACGTTTGTATGAAAGACTTTATAAGCAGCCAAGTCGGCCGCCTCGACACGCAAGAGGTATTCAACGGTGCCAGTCACATTGTGGCATTCGATCACTTCCGGTGCGCGGGAAATCGCGCGTTCGAAGGCTTCCTGGCTATCCTTGGTGTGGATTGACAAGCCGACAGTAATGTAGGCCGTGAACCCGATTCCAAGGCGCACACGGTCCGTCTGAACGCGATATCCGGTGATTACTCCTGTGCGCTCAAGTTCTTGCACCCGCCGCAAACATGCCGAAGGTGACAGACCGACGCGGTCAGAAAGGTCAAGGTTCGATAGGCGCGCATTGAGAGCCAGTTCACGCAATATCTTTTTGTTTATAGCGTCCATATTGTGAATTTATTGCGCAATTGCCGCCCTCACAAGCGACTATGCAATCCCATGAGGCCAAAGTTTGTTAATAATTGCATCCATGTGGACTGACACGCTTCTACCTCTTGTGACCTTCGCCTTCGTGACATCCATCACGACGGGCCCGAACAACCTTATGCTTATGGCATCAGGCGCAAATTTCGGATTTCAACGCACAATTCCTCACATGCTAGGCGTTGCTTTGGGCTTCGTTTTTATGGCATTTCTGATGGGCATAGGATTGTCCCAAATCTTCGAAACGTGGCCGCGTTTACGCGATGTCCTCACCATTTTCAGTGTCGCCTACCTCCTGTGGCTTGCCTGGAAGATCGCGCATGCGGCCGCTCCAAAAGAAGGAATGGCGGCGGGCAAACCCCTTACCTTCTTGCAGGCAGCGGCGTTCCAATGGGTGAACCCGAAAGCATGGTCAATGGCTCTTACGTCTGTCACGCTCTACGCGCCAGATGACACCCCCCTTGCCATGTTTTTTGTAGCTGCAGTGTTTGGCGCGGTTAACCTTCCCTCGGTCAGCACGTGGTGCATATTGGGGCGCGAAATGCGGCGCGTTCTCACAAATCCCAACCGATTGCGCCTTTTCAATTGGGCAATGGCAGGCATCCTCGTGGCGTCCCTTTATCCAGCACTGCTTTGAGCGCGCCAAAAAAGTCTCGCTCTGTCACCCCCCCTGTGGCAGAACCAACTAACGAAGAGCGCGAACCAATCGCGCCAACGGGGCAAGACATACAAGGTAATAGCATGAAACGTTTTGCGTTTATTGGTGTACTCATGGCAACGATAGCCGGACCTTCGCACGCCAACGCGATCAAGAGCGCCTGTTTGAATTCGGATCGCGCGGGCGGGAATTACGCCTTGTGTGGTTGCATTCAGGATGCTGCAAACCAAACTCTGACCACGCGCGATCAACGTTTGGCAGCCACATTCTTCAGCAATCCCCATCGCGCGCAGGAAATCCGCCAGTCCAGCAGCCGGTCGAATGCATCTTTTTTGGAGAGATATCGCAATTTCGGCAACGCCGCAGAAACATTCTGTCGTGGCTAAGGCTCTAGCGATGCAAGCACTCCGTCTGAGGCGCATTCAATAAGATCCAGCGCGCCTTCAAAGTCGCGGGTGTAATAGGGATCAGGAACCTCTCTACGCCCCGTTTGGGGCGCATAGTCGAGAAATAACCGAAGGTTCGCTCGCGACTTAACGGGCTGCATGTGGGCAAGGGTATCCAGATTCTCGCTGTCCATCGCAAGGATAAGATCAAAGTCTTCAAAATCCTGAACAACCACCTGCCGCGCACGCAGCAGCTTCAGATCGTAACCGCGTAAACCCGCCGCGTCGATCGCCGGTCCATAGGGCGGATCGCCCTTATGCCAGTCGCTCGTCCCGGCACTGTCGATATCAAGATGCGGCGCCTTATAGCGCAAAACACCCTCTGCTGTCGGAGATCGGCAAATATTCCCCAGACAGACAAATAAAATACGCGTGACTTCGGGCATGTTCAGACTTTCTCCAGGGCTCGTCCCGACCGGCAATCCGGCGAAGATCGTGGCATTGACCGCACCCCGCCCGATATTGTCTGGTTCGGCGAATATTCCGTGCTAAGGGACGAAGCCGACCGTGAGGGCGCTACGACATCTGAGATCATCCTGGTGCCCACTGAGGTTTTGGCCCTTTTGGACAACAAACGACTGGAACCAGTAAGTAACGTCGTCCCACTTTGGGTGAACAAGCCCCTTCACGTCGCGCAAACAAACCACTAAACGCGAAAACCCCGCCCAATAGGGCGGGGTTTTCCAGTAAATCTAAGCGGACGGATCAGGCGACGACTTCTTGTGCCTTAACGATCGCCTTTTTCACCTTAAGCGCGTTGGACGACAGATCAATGTCCTTTGCTTTCGCAAGGAACGCATCCAAACCACCACGGTGGTCTACAGTACGCAGAGCCGACGTTGATACGCGCAGGCGCACAGTGCGTCCGAGCGTTTCAGACATCAGTGCTGTCTCGGTCAGGTTCGGTAAGAACCGACGCCTGCTTCGGTTTTTGGCGTGGCTGACATTGTTGCCAGACATCGGGCCCTTTCCGGTCAATTCGCAGCGGCGCGACATGGGCTAATCCTCGATCTTTTGTCTCAGTCAAGAAGGCCGCTCGGGGCCCCCCTCAATACAAACGGGCAGCGCCATCGGCCCTGCCCAAGAATCCGTTCGCGGTGGATAGGTGGAATCCCAGCGGGCGTCAAGTCTCTGTCGTCGAAAGACGTGTGCCTAAACAGGATCGTTCCCAAGTCGGCCAAGCACCTCAGCCGCAGCCGCCCCGGGCGCACGACGGCCCTCGGCGACATCGTCCGAAAGCCGCGCCATTGCCGCATCCGCTTTTGGATCAGATGCAAGGCGACGTAAAAGACCTTGCCGCACTTCGTCTGCGAACCAACCACGCGCCTGCTGCGCCCGCCTTGAATCCCAAAACCCTGTCTCCTGACGAAACACCGCAAGCTTCTGCATCTCGCCCCAAGCCTCGCTCAACCCGGTTTCGTCAAGCGCCGATACCGTCATCGCCTTTGGAAAATCTTCCGGGTCTCCATCGCGTTTGCGCCAAAGCCGAAGCGCTCCGGCATAGTCGGCTGCTGTTCGGATGGCGGTCGATTTCAAGTCACCATCGGCCTTGTTCACAAGGACGAGATCCGCAATCTCCATAATCCCGCGCTTCACGCCTTGCAGTTCGTCGCCCCCTGCGGGCGCTAAAAGCAGCACAAACAGGTCCGACATCTCGGCCACGATGGTTTCAGATTGACCAACACCGACCGTCTCAATCAAAACGATATCAAACCCAGCCGCTTCGCAAAGCGCCACCGCGTCCCGTGTACGGCGTGCCACACCACCAAGATGGGTCTGGCTTGGCGACGGTCGGATAAACGCATTGGGTTCGCGGGCAAGTCGCTCCATCCGGGTCTTGTCGCCTAGGATGGACCCGCCGGTTCGCGTTGACGACGGATCGACGGCGAGAACTGCAACCCTACGCCCCGCTTTCGTCAACCGGCATCCAAACGCTTCAATAAACGTGGATTTACCGACACCCGGTGTGCCCGAAAGACCTATCCGCAACGCTTGACGACCCGACGATGCGAGCGTTTCAAGCAATGCGTCCGCATCGCCGCGATGATCAGCCCGCGCGCTTTCGATCAGTGTAATTGCGCGCGCTAAAGCACGCCGATCGCCATTCTGAACAGCTTTGGCTAGCCATGCCGTATCTTTGGAGCTCTTTTCGGTCATCGGCGGCGACTTTGGCGCGCCCGCGGCGGCCTGTCCAGTGGGGCTTTCACCCTCCTTCGCACCTTGCGATAAGCAGACCATGACAAGCCCTCTTCCCATCGACGACATACTGGCCACGTTGAACACGGCGCTGCGCGCTCACCGACAAGCCGTGTTGCAGGCTCCACCCGGCGCGGGCAAGACAACGCGCGTGCCATTGGCAATGCTGGAAGCGCGGTTTGTAGACGGTCGCATTCTGATGCTGGAACCCCGTCGCCTGGCAACGCGCGCGGCGGCCGAACGCATGGCCTCGACACTTGGAGAAACCGTCGGAGAAACCGTCGGCTACCGCATTCGAGGCGAAGCGAAGGTGGGACGCGCGACGCGTATCGAAATTGTGACAGAGGGCATCCTGACCCGCATGATCCAAAGCGACCCTACCCTTGAAGGCGTTGGCGCGGTGATTTTCGATGAGTTCCACGAGAGATCGCTGAACGCCGACCTTGGGCTGGCCCTTGTTCTTGATGTCAGGTCTGCCCTTCGCGAAGACCTGGTCTTGCTGGTGATGTCCGCGACACTGGACGCCGGTCCTGTCGCGGAACTGATGGGCGGCGCACCGATTATTACCTCTGAGGGGAAAAGCTTCCCGGTCGACACGCGTTGGTTGGAAAAACCAAATCCAAAAGGGCAACGGCTTGAACCGGCGATGGCCGCCCTGATTGAGCACGCTGCGTCGAAAAGCGAAGGCGGAATTCTAGCGTTCCTCCCGGGCGAACGGGAGATTCGTCAAGTCGCATCCCTGCTGAGTAACCGCCTGAACGGCTTCACACTTCTCCCGCTCTACGGATCGTTGCCATTCAAGGAACAACAACGCGCCCTTCGGCCTGTATCAGGAAGAAAGCTGGTTCTGGCGACCGCGATTGCAGAAACCTCGCTAACCATTCCGGATATTCGTGTTGTTGTGGATGGCGGACGCGCCCGCCGTGCGCGCTATGATCCCGGATCAGGGATGTCTCGGCTGGTCACCGAGCGCGTCACCCGTGCAGAAGCTGACCAACGTCGCGGGCGTGCCGGCCGTGTTGCAAAAGGCGTTTGCTATCGTCTCTGGACAAAAGGTGAGGAAGGCGCGTTGGCGCCGTTTCCCCCTGCCGAAATCGAAACCGCTGATCTGGCAAGCCTTGCGCTTGAACTGGCCGAATGGGGCAGCGTTGGCGTGCCGTTTCTCACTCCGCCGCCCGACGGCGCTATGGCGGAAGCACGCGGGTTGCTGGCCAGTCTCGGGGCCCTCGTGGATCAACGTCTCACGGATCACGGACGCGTTTTGGCAAGGACGCCGCTGCACCCAAGACTGGCCCATATGATCGCTATCGCGGGCGCCGATGCCGCCCCGCTTGCAGCTCTTCTGGGGGATCGTGACCCGCTGCGTGGCGTGGGCGCTGACCTCGGTTTGCGCCTGACAGCATTGAGAAGTGGGCAACGCGACGCGGGCCTTGAGCGCATCCGCGCAGAAGCCAAACGCCTTCGCGGCCGCGCACCGCCAACCACGCTTCATGACCCTGCCGAACAGGCCGCCTTGGCGTTCCCTGACCGCATTGGACTTCGACGTCCGGGAGATGATCCGCGCTGGCTTTTGTCGGGGGGGAAGGGTGCAAAGATGGACGCGTCCGACCCGATTGCGGGCGCGCGTCTTTTGGTAGTGACCGACACAGATGGACACCCGCGGGAAGCGATGATCCGCACCGCTTTGCAGATATCAGAGGCCGCTCTGCGCACGGTATTGGGCGACCGCATTGAGACCACGGAGGTCGTGGAATGGTCGCGGCGCGACGGGCGCGTTATCGCTCGGATCGAAGAACGCCTAGGCGCGATTGCATTGACTTCAAAGCCGTGGACGAAGGCGCCACACGATCGTGTGGCAACGGCAATGTTGGACGGTATCAGGCATCTTGGCCTTGCTTTTTCACCAGCCACCGAACGGTTCCGCGCGCGCGTGGCATTGGTTCGGGATGCGGGCCACGACCTTCCGAATATGAGCGATCAAATCCTTCTGGATAGCCTGGAAGGCTGGCTGCTCCCTCACCTTGGTCGCGTTAAAAGCGCCCATGATTGGAAAGGGTTCGACCTTTTGCCAGCGCTTCGCGCAGGGTTGAATTGGGAACAAACGCAAGTCCTTGATCGCGAAACCCCGGCCCATTTCGTCACGCCCTTGGGGCGTCGGATTCCAATAGATTATGCGCAGGAGGCGCCGGAAATAACTCTGCGACTTCAAGAAATGTTCGGTGTTACGCGACATCCGCAAGTGGCTGGGCGGCCCTTGCGGGTTACGCTGCTGTCACCGGGCAACAAGCCCGTTCAGACGACAATGGATATCCCCGGCTTTTGGGCGACGTCTTATGCTGATGTCCGCAAAGACATGCGGGGGCGCTATCCTCGCCACCCCTGGCCCGAGGACCCAACTGTGGCGGACCCGACGCTAAGGGCCAAACCGCGCGGCAAAACTTAACACGCCGTGCGCACGAGGGACGATGCGCGAAAAAAGCCGGATGATTAATGCCAGCAAATCAAGGGAAACGCACGCCAATCGCAACGTCGGTTTTGCGTCGGTGCATGTTTCAGTAAGCTGGCAGAACAGCACTGTTTTGTGCAGCCTCCGTTAAGATTGGCAACCGCTTTCTTAGGCAGTTTGCCGGTAAGAATGAGCTTTCCTCCGCCAGCCCCTGTCACATTGAAAGTACACGCCCCAAAGCGCACCGGGGCATCGGATAGTTAACGCTGAGTTAGCTTTGGGAGGTTACATATGTCCATGCACGCAATGCAAGACCTCTCACAGAAATCGGTTCTTGTTGAGACTTCGGCGCGAGATGCGTCGAAGCCATAGGAGATGCGAGAAGCCGATTTGCGTCACACGCATTTTAAATCAATTACCTAGCCGCCTACCAGCGCTTCAATGCGTCTTCGTCCGCCTCTTTCGCCGCAACCCAAGTTTCGCCATCCGCGCCGCGCTCTTTTTTCCAGAATGGCGCGCGGGATTTAAGGTAATCCATCAAGTATTCTGCCGCCGCAAACGCATCAGCCCGATGGCGCGCCGCAGTGGCGACCATCATAATTTGCTCGCCAGGGGCCAATGATCCAAAACGATGGATCACCAGCGCATCGGCCAACGACCACCGCGCCACAGCTTTCGCACAGATCGCCTCAAGCGCTTTTTCGGTCATGCCGGGGTAGTGTTCAATTTCCATCGCCGACAGGGTGCCGCCTTCATCTCGCACAAGGCCGGAAAACGTGACAATGGCACCTGCACCGTTGGCTCCATCAGTGAATGACTGAACTTCGGCGCCCATGTCGAATGGCGCGGACTGAACGCGTACGCCCATCAGCCGCCCGTCATCGGGGGGAAGAACGCAACCTCGCGCGCGCCAGCCAATGGTGCCGACATCTCGGTCAGTTCCTGGTCAATGGCAACGCGCACCGACGCCATGTCTGAAAACGCCAAAGCGTGTGCATCGCTGCGGGTTTTAAGATATTCGACGAGATCTGCGACGGTTTCGGCAGTTGTGTCGATCTGCTCTTTCGGCGCGCCAATACGCTCGCGCAGCCACGCAAAATAAAGGACGTCGATCATTCCGTATCCTTTAGATATGGGAGAGATTTTCGTAAGTAGTCCCATCCCGTCACGATGGTCAGAGTGGCGGCCGCCCAAAGTAGACCGACACCAATCCACCACGTGTACCAATAGGCATCGCTGATCAGCCGGACGTTCACCGGATCGTCGCCGCCAGCCAAAATCTCCGCGAGGATATCGCGATCCATGCCAACCGTGCGTTCGATCCACATGTGTTGGAAAATACCCGTGGAAAACAGAACCGCGATGGCAACCATTTGCGCCGTCGTCTTCCATTTGGCCAATTTGGTGACCTTTAGCGTGCCGGCGGTATCGCCAAGAAACTCGCGCAGGCCCGACACGAACACTTCACGGAACATGATGATTGTTGCGGGAAGAAGGATCCACGGATCCATGCCAACCCTGGGATCGCCACTGAGTGCGACAATCATCAAAAGCGCGATCACCACCATCGCCTTGTCGGCAATCGGGTCCAACATCGCGCCAAGCTTGGTCTCCTGTTTCCAGGCACGGGCAAGGTAGCCGTCGATCCAATCGGTCAGCGCTGCGCTGACGAACAGGGTGAGGGCGAACCAATCAGCCCAGGGGCGCGTGAAATAGAGAAACATGAGCACAAGTCCGGGCGCCGCAATGAGGCGGACCATCGTCAGGATATTTGGAATGTTCCATGTCATGCATTGCACTTAATACCCTCGGCCCCAAAGGGAAAGTGCCGTTGGGTGAGCGTTGCGAGAAACCTTGAACCCGCGCACTATGGGTCCATATGCGAGTTACCGAGCCCAGATATGCCGCGGCCATCCACATTTTGCTGGCTAGACGCGCAGGTTACACCCGGACCGAATACCTTTCGGACCTTGCTGTGCATCTGATCGGGACGATCGTTATTTTGACCTTCGTGCCGTTGCTTGTGGTGCTGGCTGTTGTGTCAGCGCATGGGGCGGCATCTGTGATCGGGATGGTGCTTTATGGCCTAAGCTTTGCGGCGATGATCCTGTGCTCGGCGGTTTACAATATCTTCCCGCACCCCGATTGGGAGTGGCTGTTCAAATGGCTCGACCATTCTGCAATTTATCTTAAGATTGCAGGTACATTCACCGGGTTTGCGATGATTGCAGGACAGGGATTTGTGATTGTCGGAGCGCTTTGGGCGGCGGCGGCGGGCATCTCGCTGAAGATGATCTGCCGGTTTCGCTTTCGTCGCACAAGCATCGCGCTCTATCTTGGGATGGGTTGGGCCGGTGGCCTGGTCGCGTTCGCGATATTCGCCGCTTTGCCGCCGCTGACAGGCAGTCTGATCGTCGTCGGCGGGCTGCTTTATACGGTCGGAACGGGGTTCTACCTTTGGCTGCAGCTGCCGTTTCACCTGACGATTTGGCATAGCTTTGTGCTGGTGGCGAGCCTGGCGTTTTATGCAGCAGCTGTGGTTGCTGTCCTGGGCTAGTTGCCGTGGAAGTGATCATAGATCGTCTCGGCGATCGCATTTGAAATCCCGTCGACCGCCTTCAGGTCGGTGAGGTTCGCGCGCCCGACAGCCTTAGCCGATCCAAAATGCGCGAGAAGGGCGCGTTTACGCGTCGATCCTACGCCCGGAACCTCATCAAGGGGTGTTGCGCCAACAGTCTTTGAGCGCTTCTGACGATGCGCGCCAATGGCAAACCGGTGAGCCTCGTCCCGCATGCGCTGAATGAAATACAGCACCGGATCGCCACGCTGAAGTGCAAAGGGACGCAAGCCCGTCCGGTGAAATTCTTCCTTGCCATGGTCGCGGTCCACGCCCTTGGCCACGCCGACCATCGGCACGTCTTCCACACCTAACTCGGCCAGTATCTGACGCACCGCGCTGACCTGCCCCGCACCGCCGTCGATCAGCAAAAGATCAGGCCAGTTTTCGGTCTCGCGGCTAGGGTCTTCTTTCAAAAGGCGTTTGAACCGGCGTGTCAGAACCTCTTTCATCATGCCAAAATCATCGCCGGGCGTGATGCTGTCGTCTTTGAAATTAAACTTGCGATACTGGCTTTTGAGAAATCCGTCGGGACCCGCGACGATCATCGCACCAACAGCATGTGCGCCCTGAATGTGTGAGTTATCGTAGACCTCAACACGGGTCGGAGCACTGTCCAGATCAAAGGCCTCTCCCAGCCCTGTAAGCAGTTTCGCCTGCGTCGCGGTTTCGGACATCTTGCGCGCAAGACTTTCGCGTGCGTTGCGCAAGGCACCGGCGACAAGTTCTTTCTTTTCACCGCGCTGCGGGATGAGAATCTCGACCTTCCGGCCCGCTTTCAAAGCGAGCGCCTCAGACATCAACTCGATGTCTTCAATCCCATCCGACAGCAGGATTTGCCTCGGCGGATCTTTGGTGTCGTAAAACTGACCGATGAAAGCCTGCATGATCTCGCGCGCATCGGCCCCCGCACCCGTGCGCGGGTAGTAATCGCGGTTGCCCCAATTTTGGTTGGCGCGGATGAAGAAGACCTGAACGCAGGCTTGCCCCCCCTCGACGTGCAGAGCAATGACATCCGCCTCGGCCACCCCGGTCGGGTTTACGGACTGGCTGCCCTGAACGAAGGTCAGCGCGCGCAGGCGGTCACGCAACGCGGCGGCACGCTCGAATTCCATTGCCTCGGAGGCTTTCTGCATCTCGGCGGCAAGCGTCTCCTGCACTTGTGTTGAGCGCCCCTGAAGGAATTTCTGAGCGTCTTTGACCAAACCAGCGTACGCGTCGTCGGAGATCAGCCCAACGCAAGGCCCAGCGCAGCGCTTGATCTGATAGAGAAGGCAGGGACGCGTGCGGCTTTCAAAGGTCGAGTCCGAGCAGTTCCGTAAAAGGAACACCTTTTGCAGCTGATTAAGCGTCCGGTTCACCGCACCTGCGCTTGCGAAGGGACCGAAATACTCGCCCTTCTCTTTCTTCGCGCCGCGATGTTTCTTGATCTGCGGAAAGGCGTGTTCCTTCGACAAAAGGATGTTCGGAAACGATTTATCATCGCGAAGAAGAACGTTGTAGCGGGGCTTTAATTGCTTGATCAGGTTCTGTTCAAGAAGCAGCGCCTCGGTCTCGGTCCGCGTCGTGAGGAACATCATCGTCGCGGTGTCACGGATCATACGGGCGATCCGCGGGCTGTGGCCGGTCGCCCGTGCGTAACTTGACACACGGGCCGTCAGATTGCGGGCCTTGCCGACGTAAAGCACCGCGCCCTTCTCATCGAGCATGCGATAGACCCCGGGCGAGCCATCCAACGTTTTCAGATACGACTGGATAACATCATGGCCGGTCAGGCTGGGTTTACGGATCTCTTCAGGCATAGCATTCGCTCTTATACGATTCTCTCCCTCGCTGCACCGCCACAAGGCCAAGAGCAAGAGAAAAGGCATCCACTTCTTCTGTGGATAAACCTTGGGACAAATTGGAACCGGAGGGATTTTTTCGTTTGATAATGCAGCATTCGCGTGACTGCCTAAAAATTAGGCTGTTCAGTAGGGCCTTGGAATCATTCAATATTTTGCTTAACGCGGCGCAACCAACTGAAAACATTAAGGTTTTCTTAACAGAAATGCGATAGCTCAGCGGCGGTGCAAAACTTTTGTCATCGCAGCGAAGTCTGACTATTCGACGCCCTGCACGTCAGGCGTCATCCAAGCCAGATGCTGGCCGCCATCGACGCAAATGAGCTGACCCGTGACGGCCGGAGCATCCAGAAAATAGGCAAGGGCATGCGTGATCCCGGACGGGTCCGCCCCACGCTTCAGGATCGTCGCCGCGCGCTGGTTTGCGAAGTGTTCCCGGCTTTGGCGCGTGCCTTGCATGGCAGGCCCCGGCCCGATGGCATTGACCCGCACTTTCGGGCCAAGCGCCTGCGCAGACGTCTGAGTCAGCGCCCAGAGGCCCATCTTGGCAATCGTGTAAGTCATGAACTCGGGCGTCAGTTTGCGGACACGCTGATCGATCATGTTCACCACAAGCGCCTTAGCGGTCGCGTCGCTCCATTCACCGCCGATATCGGGATCCGGGGCCTGTGCAGCGAAGGCCTGGGTCAGGACAAACGGCGCACGCAGGTTCGATTCCAGATGCCGATCCCAGCTTTCGCGGGTGGCGGTTTCGATATTGTCGTATTCAAAGATCGAGGCTGAATTCACAAGGACTGTCAGGGGTTGGCCCAAGGCTGCCGCGGCGGCGGGAACCAGTCTTTGCATATCTTCTTCGACGGTAAGGTCTGCGTGAACCGCAATCGCCTTCCGGCCCATGGCGCGAATTTCCGCCGAGACTTCTTCGGCCTCGTCCGCCGAATTATTGTAGTGGACCGCAACGTCAAACCCACGCTGCCCCAGCGAAAGCGCCATAGCGCGCCCAAGCCGCTTGCCAGCCCCTGTGACCAACGCAGCACTGCTCATACCTGCACCACGACCCAAATGTAGGCGACGTAAGCCGCGCAAAGCGAGATGCCCCAGCGGCGAGTCATGTTCCGGGCGTTCGAAAAGACAAACGGTGCGATCAGGACAGAGGCACCAAGCATCACCCAGAAGTCAAACCTCATGAAGGTCGTGGCAACCGGGATATCGCCGAAGAAGCTTGCGACGCCCATGATGCCCAACAGGTTAAACATGTTGGAGCCGATCACATTGCCCAAAGCAACGTCTGCCTGACGCCTGATGGCGGCCATGACGGTCGTTGCCAATTCAGGCAGCGAGGTGCCCAAAGCAACAAGCGTCAGCCCGATCACGCTGTCGGACACACCGAAGTTTCTGGCGATGACAAGCGACGCGTCCACAAAAATATTCGCCCCAAGCGGCAGACCGATGAGGCCAAGCAGCAGGAACAGACAAATTTTCCACCACGGCATATCCGGATCGACGCCTTCAAGGTCGTCTTCCATCGCTTTCATCGACCGTCGGTGGACCAACGCCTGCCTTGCCTGATCGCCCAGGATCAGTGCCAACATCGCCAGAAGGACCACCCCGTGAACCCATGTGATCGGCCCCATAAAGGCCAGGCCGACAAAGATTATGCTGGCAAACAGCATGGTCAAATAGCTTTTGCGCGTGTCGCATTCGGAGGTATTCAGCGTTGAAATCAATGCGGGTATGCCGAGGACCAGAAGGATATTTGCAGTGTTCGACCCGACCACATTGCCAAGCGCAAGACCCGGAGCTTCGTCCATAATAGCTGCAACAGAGATCAGAAGCTCTGGCGCCGATGTACCGAAGGCCACGACCGTCAGGCTGACGATCAACGCAGGAACCCCAAGCCGCAGGGAGGAATTCACGGCCCCGCGCACCAAAAGGTCGCCGGCCAGAAGCAAGATCACCAGACCTATGCCCGCAAAGAGAAACTCCATGCCTTACCCCTTCCCGCAGGGGCAAGCACTTTTGCCAATACGGTGGCGGCCGCAGGCCGAGCATTTCGCAGTATCAAGACGGGTTTTCCAAGGCAAAATCCAACGCACTTTTCCAAACATCGCCAGAACGGCGATGACAACAAGAAAAAGCGTGACAGTCTTGATTAGCATGTCAGACGTCAGACCCCGAAACGCGCGAAGGAGGCGCGGTCCTCAAAGGCTCCCAGCGCATCGTCTGTCACTTGCGCCCCGAGGCGACCAAGCAATGGTTTGCGCTGTTGGAACACTCGGAATTTCACCTTGTCGCCGAAGAGGTCTTTCATTTTCGGCACAAGATGAGCAACACCGTCGATGAGGCCCGTTTCAATTCCGGCGTCTCCCACCCAGATGTCTCCGGCAAACAGTTCCATGTCCGCATTCAGACGTCCGGCACGACGGGTTTCTACGTGATCGATGAAGCCTTGGTGAATGTGTTCCTGTAGCGCCTTGAGCCGTGTCACATCGTCCGCGTTTTCGGGACGGAACGGATCAAGCATGCTCTTTGATTTGCCAGCTGTGTAAACGCGACGTTCAATCCCGTAGCGCTCGATCAGATCAGTAAAGCCAAACCCAGCGGAGATGACCCCGATAGAGCCAACAATCGAGTGGCGATCCACCCAAATTTCGTCCGCCGCAGAGGCGATATAGTACCCCCCCGACGCGGCAACGTCTTCGACAAAGGCGTAAACCTTGATGTCTTTTTCCTCGGCCAGGCGACGAATGCGGGCCGCAATAAGCGACGACTGCGTTGGACTTCCGCCGGGCGAATTGATCGCCAAAGCGACAGCCGCAGGTTTGCCCTTGGTGAAGGCTTTTTGTATCAGGTCCGCAAGGCCTGCGTCATTCAACGCAGCTCCGCGGGCTTGTGCAGCGATGATCCCCTGCAGTCGAAGGACCGAGACCGTTGGCGGCGATTTCATGAATGGAATAAAGCGCTTCATGGAGACCGATGTAGGGTGTCCTTTGGGCCGCAACAAGTGAAGATGTCGCGCTGTTCATCGATATGTTGCGTCTGCGGTCACATCCTAGAAGGCGCCAGCACCCCGGCTAACGCCTCCCCCACGAGTATCCGCCCCCAAGAAGAAGCGCAATTTATTTTGAATTTCTGACATTAGTCTTCAGGCTTTCAGGCGATACCCCGTGCGAAAAATCCACCAGACGATCGCAAGACCAAGCGCGGTAAAGCCAGTGATTGCGATGAGGCTTGCAAGGACGGGCACGTCCGATGCGCCAAAGAACGACCACCGAAAGCCGGAGACAAGATAAAGCACAGGGTTAAACAGGGAAATCGTCTGCCAGATTGGCGGGAGCATGGTGATTGAATAAAACGATCCGCCAAGGAAAACGAGCGGCGTGATCACCAGAAGCGGAACGAGATTTAGTTGCTCAAAGCTTCTCGCCCAGATGCCGATGATAAACCCCAAAAGCGAGAAAGACACGCAAGTCAGGACCAGAAAGGCGATCATCCAAAACGGGTGTTGGATCGAAATATCTACGAAGGAAAAGGACGTGATCAGAATGATTATGCCGATTATCATCGCCTTTGTCGCGGCGGCGCCTACGTAACCGACGACTATTTCAAGGGAGGAGATCGGCGCCGAAAGGATTTCGTAAATTGTCCCGATGAATTTCGGGAAATAGATCCCGAAACTCGCGTTTTGTAGCGCCTGGGTCAGCACCGAGAGCATGATTAGCCCTGGCACAATGAACGCGCCATAACTCACGCCTTCAACAGAATCGATACGACTGCCGATTGCGGCGCCGAACACAACAAAATAAAGCGACGTAGACAAAACAGGCGAGACAATCGATTGAATGATCGACCGGAAGAACCGCGCCATTTCAAACCGCCAGATCGCGCGAATACCGTACCAGTTCATGCCGAGGCCTCCTGCACGAGAGTCACAAAGATGTCTTCCAGCGAACTTTGGTGCGTCTGCACGTCTCGAAGTCCCATGCCAGCCTCCCGAAGGTCTTTCAAAAGAGCGGTGATGCCGGTGCGTTCACCACGGGTGTCGTAAACGTAAACAACGGCAGACCCGTCATCGGCGCGCTGCAGATTGTATTTTGCCAGACTGTCGGGAATGGTTTCAACGCGCTCGGTCAGTTCGATCCGCATTTCCTTGCGTCCCATGCGGACAATCAAATCCTGCTTATCCTCAACCAGAAGAATTTCGCCGTTGTTGATTACGCCAACGCGGTCGGCGATGGCTTCCGCTTCTTCGATGTAGTGGGTCGTCAGGATGATCGTGACCCCGTCCTGGCGAAGCTGGTCGACCATGGCCCACATATCCTTGCGCAACTCCACATCCACACCTGCGGTGGGTTCATCAAGGAACAAAACTCGTGGCTCGTGGCTTAGCGCCTTTGCGATGAGGACGCGGCGCTTCATACCACCTGACAATTCGGCAATCCGCGCGTTCCGTTTGTCCCAAAGAGATAAGTCGCGCAGGACGTTTTCGATCAACGCGTCGTTCCTTGGCTTGCCAAACAGACCCCGCGAAAACCGCACGGTGTTTATGACGAACTCGAAGGGTTCGAGATTGATTTCCTGCGGCACCAGCCCGATCAGTTTGCGAGCCTCGCGATAGTCGCTTATGACGTCATGCCCGCCGACTTGGATGTGGCCGCTTGTCGGCGATGACAGACCACAAATCGTCGAAATCAAGGTCGTCTTCCCGGCTCCATTTGGACCCAGAAGGGCAAGGATTTCACCTTGCTCGATATCGAGGTTGATGTTCTTCAGCGCGTCAAACCCACCATCATAGGTCTTTGTGACGTTCTGAACTTCGACGATTGCGGGCATTTTTAAACCTCCTTCGCACAGGACCCTAACCGGGAACGTCCGTGGGAAACATTGCGGATTTTTGAACAGACGAGCTACGCAGATGAAGAGAGCGCATGGCTAAACGACCCTCAGAAACGAAAAACCGGCGAGGAAATCCTCGCCGGTTTAAACACTTAATCAGGGGTGACTAGTCGGCCTTTTGAGCCGCCAACGCAGCCGCATATTCGGGACCTAACGCAGAAATACCCTTAAGAATATCAATCGCATATGCGAGTTGATAATCCTCTTCACGCAGGTCCGCGGAAGCTTCTGCCTTGGCACGATCCGCTTCGATCAGGCGGCGCTCATCTTCGCTGAGGCTGTCGTTGTTAAGGCTACCACGCAGATCAGCCTCGGAGCGGGCGCCACGCTGCGGCGTCTCCTCTTCAGTTTCCTCGCGGCGCGGCGGCTGAGCCACGATGATATCCGGTGACACGCCCAACGCCTGGATCGAGCGACCCGACGGCGTGTAGTACCGTGCGGTGGTCAGGCGCATCGCGCCTTCGCCCCGAAGCGGCATCACGGTTTGCACCGAGCCCTTGCCGAAGCTTTTGGTGCCGACAACGATGGCGCGGCGATGGTCCTGCAAAGCGCCCGCAACGATTTCAGACGCCGATGCGGAGCCACCGTTGATCAAAACAACGATCGGTTTTCCTTGAGCAAGGTCGCCCTCTTCTGCATTGAAGCGGTCGCCATCTTGCGGATCGCGACCACGGGTCGACACGATCTCGCCCGCGTCAAGGAACGCGTCCGAAACACGCACCGCCTGATTGAGCAAACCGCCCGGGTTGTTACGCAGGTCAATAACGAAGCCGTTGACGTTGTCCAGGCCACCAAGCTCTTCCACTTGTTCAGCAAGCTGGTCGCGCATCGACGGGAATGTCTGATCGCTGAAGGTCGTCAGGCGCAATACGACAGTGTCGCCAACTGTGCGCGAGCGCACCGCAGTCAAAGTGATGATATCGCGGATGATGGAGACATCGAAGGGTTCGCCTGCGCCCTCCCGCACCACTGTGATGATGATTTCACTGCCGACCGGGCCACGCATCAGGTCAACTGCCTGATCAAGACCAAGGCCCAGGACGCTTTCGCCATCCACGTGGGTGATGAAGTCACCCGCCTCGACACCGGCTTGATCAGCTGGCGTTCCGTCGATCGGAGAGACGACCTTCACAAAGCCCTCTTCTTGTGTGACCTCGATGCCAAGCCCACCAAATTCACCACGTGTTTGCACACGCATATCGGCGGCGTCATCTGGCGACAGATACGACGAATGCGGATCAAGGGATGTCAGCATGCCCCTGATCGCAGCTTCGATCAGGTCGCCCTCGTCTACTTCTTCGACATACTGCGCGCGGATCCGCTCGAATATATCACCGAACAGGTCCAATTGTTCGTAAACCGAGGCCTTTCGGTCGGCTTCTTGCGCCAACAACGGTCCGGCCACCTGCGTAGTCACAACGGCGCCAAGCATGATACCGGTGACGGACGCTAGAAAGAATCTTTTCATTACAGTTCCTTAATCTATCTGCCGATGAAACCGCGACCCGGGGTCGACGGCCTCCCGGCCCTGTCTTAGCTCAATATAAAGCGTTTCGCGGCCAGGTTGACCACTGCCTTGTTCGCTTTCGATCAATTTCTCTTGTTCACGTGCAAAATCGCCGCCCATAAGGCCAATTGGTTCGCCCAATGCCAGGATTTGACTGCGGGTCACAAACAGATCAGACGCGCCCGCCAAAATCAGCAATTCGCCTGCACGCGGCTCCAAAATCACGACCTTTCCGAAGTCCGGCAAAGCGCCCGCAAACCGAACCGTGGCCGCCACAGGCGTGGTGACGATTGCCGCTGCATTTGTCGCAATAATCCAACCGGGGCGCCGCACACCCACCGCGTCGGCCTCGTTAAAATCGCGCAGGACCCGGCCGACCACTGGCAAAGCCCAGCTTTCACTGGCAGCGTCCGGCCCCTGGGATGCTGTCACAAAATTGTCGGCGAAGGCGGCGAGTGTCTCGGAGGAGTTTATCAACGCCTCCATCGCAGCATCATCGGTCGCGGCTGCTTGCGGCAGATCACTGCGATTTGAGACGGCCTCAGATAAAGCAAGCCGCGCCGCGCGAATGCCCGCCAAGCCATCTTCAAGCTGCGCTTGCCCCGCAAGTTGCAAGGCAACGATATCCTGTATGCCTTCTAGTTCGCGCGCGACTGATTGCGCCCTCGTATTAAGCGCCGGGACCAACTCGCTGGCCAGCATACCGGTGCGGATCGCCGGAAGCGGGCCGTCGGGGTGCAAGACTTGCGCCGCACCGCCGCTGCGTTCGATGCTTTGCAGCGCCGCCAAAAGCTGCATCAACTCGGCATCGCGCCCTTCCAAAGCGCTGCTGATTGCGCGTTCTTCATGGGCTGCAAGACGCAGACCTTCGCGCATGGCGGCAAGCCCACGCTCGTAAGCGCGCACCGTGACCGTCAAAGCCGCAATCCGATTGCCTGCGCCGTCTGCCTCGGACAAAGCCAAAGCTGCCTCCTGCAGAAAATCAGACGCTTCGCGCGCCAAATCCGCAGCGGAGTCCTGCGCCGAAACCGCCGGAGCGAAGGCCAGTGACAGGCAAAGCAGAAGATGCTTCATCGCGTGATCAAGCTTTGCCCGGTCATTTCAGGCGGTGCGTTCAACCCGAGAAGATCAAGAAGCGTCGGCGCAAGATCCGCAAGTCGTCCGTCCATCAGAGTGGCCCCATCCGGCGCGCCGATCACGGCAACCGGCACAAGATTGGTCGTATGCGCCGTGTGCGGACCGCCAGTTTCAGGATCGACCATGGTCTCACAATTCCCGTGATCAGCCGTCAGCACCATCGCGCCTCCCGCCGCCTCTAAGGCGACGATCACACGCGCAAGCCCCTGATCAACGGCCTCGCAGGCCTTCATCGCGGCGGCCAGATCACCGGTGTGACCCACCATGTCCGGGTTGGCGTAGTTCACGATGATCAGATCATAGCCGTCCTCGATCGCCGCCACGAAATGCTCCGTCACTTCGACCGACGACATTTCAGGCTGTAAATCATAAGTCGCCACTTTGGGCGACTTCGGCATAAAACGATCCTCACCGGTCTCGGGTGTCTCTTTGCCGCCGTTCAGGAAAAACGTAACGTGCGGGTATTTTTCCGTTTCTGCTAAGCGGAACTGAGTTAATCCGTGCTTTGCAACCCATTCACCAAGCGTGTTGGCGATCTTCTTTTTGGGGAAAGCGGCGGTCATGAACGCGTTATGCGCCTGCGAGTAATCCACCATTCCCAGAAGGGCCGCCAATTTCGGACGCTCGCCGACGTCAAAATTCGAGAACACAGGCGCCCCTATCGCGCTCAAAATTTCGCGCGCACGATCCGCACGAAAATTGACGAAAAATACGCCGTCGCCGTCCTTCATCCCTTGGTAACCATCAGCGATATAGGGCTCGATGAATTCATCGGACTGACCAAGCTCATACCGCTTAGCAATGGCCTCGACCGCATCAGCCACGGGATCAGCTTTGCCTAGCACCATGGCACGATAGGCTTTCTCAACCCTGTCCCAGCGATTGTCGCGATCAAGCGCGAAATACCGCCCGGAAACTGAAACGATTTTGACGCCCTCCGGCAATGCTTGCGCCAAAGCAGCGACCTGATCGTGCGCTGATTGCGGCGGCACGTCGCGGCCGTCTGTAATTGCGTGAACCACAACACTCACACCGCGATCGGTCAGCACCTTTGCTGCCGCGACGATGTGGGTCTGATGGGCATGTACACCACCCGGCGATGCCAGCCCGATAATATGTGCCGTGCCACCGCTGCCCTGTAGTTTTTTGGCAAAAGCGCCAATGGCTTCGTTGTCGAAGAACGATCCGTCTTCAATCGCCAGATCGATCTGCCCCAAATCCATCGCAACGACGCGGCCTGCACCGATGTTGGTGTGACCCACTTCGGAATTACCCATCTGCCCTGTCGGCAAACCAACGTCAGGCCCATGGGTGATCAAAGTCGCATTCGGGCAGGTCGCCATAATCCGATCAAACGTCGGCGTATTTGCAAGAACCGGCGCGTTTGCTTCGCGGTCCGCGCGGAGCCCCCAGCCGTCCAAAATGCACAGAACCACAGGTTTCGGGATGCTCATCTCATGCCTTTCAGGTTGGGATTTTCGCGGACCATATAGAAAGCGTGGCCCGAGGAAAACCACCGCCAAAAGAAGTTAGCTTCGCACGGTCCGTCAAAGATCGTCCTCGCTGTCTGCGCCAAATTCGGTTTCGACGATCCCGGCGTCATATCCTTGGTCCTCCAGCCAACGCCGGAACGCCGACGTATAGCCGTGGGTCACAAACACGCGCTCGGCGCCGGTAGCTTTGATTGCCATGTTCAAACCGTCCCAATCCGCATGATCCGACAGCACAAAGCCCCGATCCGCCGAGCGGCGACGCCGCACACCTCGCAGCGCCATCCAGCCACTTGCAAATGCCGTGGATGTCGGGCGGAATTTACCGGCCCAGGCGCTTGCCATGGCTGAAGGCACGGCCAGAACAAACGCCCCCGGATAATTTGCGGGCTTCAGATCGGGCGTCACACGGATGGACGCGGGCAGTCTTATGCCTTGTGCACGCAGGACTTCATTTGTGTTTTCAATCGCCCCATGCGTCAGGATCGGGCCAATCGAAGGATCGAGGCTTGCAAGGATGCGCTGTGCCTTGCCCAGCGCATAGGCCCCGCAGATCGAGAACCGACCCGACGCCGCGTTTGCAGCCCACCAGGAGTTCATATCGGCGGCCACCGATGACGGAGCGTCCCATTTGAAGACCGGCAAACCGAACGTACATTCGCTGATGAACGTGTGACAGCGCACCGGCTCGAAAGGCTCGCTGACACCATCGTCCACGACTTTGTAGTCGCCCGAAACAACCCAGACCTCGCCGCCAACTTCAATGCGAATTTGTGCTGAACCCGGAACATGGCCGGCCGGATGGAAGCTGACTTTTGCATCGCCGATCTGCCGGCGCTCGCCATAGGAGATGGTCTCAAGCGCGATGTCACCAAGGCGATGCCGCATCACCGGGGCCGCGGCCTTGGTCGCCAGGTAACGCCCCATGCCGCCCCTTGCGTGGTCCGCATGTCCATGCGTAATCAACGCCCGGTCAACCGGCCGCCAAGGGTCAATATAAAAGCCCCCAGCCGGGCAAAAGACACCCTTCTTGGTGAACGTCAGAATTGGCGTTTTGCCCATACCTTTAATCTTAGCGTCCCAAAACTGCCCGAACAGCAGGCAATTGCATAAATCCAGACTTTACCTGCCGAAAGCCAGGCGCGCTTGCCCTTTGACTTTCCAGCCTCGGCGATCATAGTCAGCGAGAACAAGGGGAATAATGTTGAAAAAACCAAACTACTTCAATGAAATGGGCTCAGGCAATGCGATCCGCCCACCCTATGAGGGACTTGGTGCATGGGCGGCTGAGATGCCCGAGGAATTCCGCAACACCAAGCAATCCGAGGCCGAAGCCCTGTTCCGGCGCATCGGCATTACTTTTGCGGTCTACGGCGAAGGGGGCGACCCGGACCGGCTGATCCCTTTTGATATGTTCCCGCGCATTTTCGCCGCCCAAGAATGGCGCAAGCTGGAACGCGGCGTCAAACAGCGTGCGAAGGCGTTGAACGCTTTCCTTATGGATGTTTACGGGCGCGGTGAGATCGTAAAAGCCGGGATTATTCCGGGGCGTCTTGTCTATCAAAACGAGGCCTACGAGAAAGCAGTGGTTGGGATCAAGCCGCCGCGCGGTGTCTACAGTCATATCGTTGGCATCGACCTTGTACGGACCGGCCCCGACGAATTTTTCGTCCTTGAGGACAACTGTCGCACCCCGTCAGGTGTCTCTTATATGCTGGAGAATCGCGAGATCATGATGCGGATGTTCCCGCAATTGTTCCGCGAAAACCGGATTGCCCCTGTGGAGAGCTATCCGGCGCAACTGCGACGCACACTTGCCAGCGTCGCCCCCGCAAAATGCGATGGCGAGCCGACGGTTGCAATCCTGACGCCCGGCCATTTCAATTCGGCTTACTACGAGCACAGTTTTCTGGCTGACATGATGGGCGTGGCTTTAGTCGAGGGGCAGGATTTGTTCGTCAAAGGCGACTTCTGCTACATGCGCACGACGGAAGGCCCCAAGAAAGTTGACGTGATTTATCGCCGTATCGACGATGCCTACATTGACCCGCTTTGTTTTCGACCGGAATCAATGCTCGGCGTTCCAGGATTGATGAATGTCTATCGCTCGGGCGGTGTTGCCATCGCCAGTGCGCCGGGGGCCGGTGTCGCCGATGACAAGGCAATATATACCTTCGTACCCGAAATGATCCGCTTTTATCTGGGCGAAGAACCGATCCTGAACAACGTCCCGACCTGGCAGTGCGGCAAGAAAGACGAGCTGAAATACGTGCTTGAGAATCTTGGCGAGCTGGTCGTGAAAGAGGTCCATGGATCGGGTGGGTACGGGATGTTGGTCGGGCCGCGCTCGACCAAGGAGCAGATCGAAGTGTTCCGCCTGAAAATCGAAGACAATCCCGGAAACTACATCGCCCAGCCCACACTCGCGCTGTCGACCTGTCCCACATTCGTCGAGGAAGGGATCGCACCGCGCCATGTCGATTTGCGGCCCTATTGCCTTGTCGGAGAGAACATAGAACTTGTACCGGGTGGCCTCACGCGGGTTGCGTTGACAGACGGCTCGCTGGTGGTGAACTCAAGTCAGGGTGGCGGCGTCAAAGACACCTGGGTGTTGGCCGAATGACCCTTCTTGCCCGCCACGCCGAGAACCTTTTTTGGATTGGGCGCCTTGTTGAGCGCGCCGAAACCGTCGCCCGTCTATTCGAAGTTGGCTCACGCAATGCGCTGATCCCAAACACTGCGGGCGGCTTTCGCAACGAGTGGGAATCTGTCCTGCGCGCCAGCGGCTCGGCCGGTACCTTCAAGGCCAAATACGGGGACGATATTCGAGAACGAAACGTGGAAAGCTTCCTATTTTTTGATTCCGATAATCCCTCGTCCGTCGCTTCGTGTATTGAACATGCTCGCGAAAACGCGCGCATTGTCCGCACCTCACTGACCAGCCAGACGTGGGACGCGCTGAACAACGCCAATCAAGAAATGCGCGAGTTGAAGCGGACAGAACGCTCGAAACTGTCGATGAGCGATCTGATTGATTGGACCTTGCGAACAGCCGCATTGATCCGCGGCACAATCGAAGACACGCAGCTTCGGATCGACGGTTACGATTTCCTGAATATCGGCACATACCTTGAACGCGCCGATAGCACCGCGCGCCTTTTGGATGTGAAATACTTTGTGCTTTTGCCACAGGTGGATTTCGTCGGGACCGAACTTGATAACTACCAGTGGCGGACGATTTTGCGGGCACTGTCCGCCCACCGGGCGTTCAGTTGGGCCTATGGCGGCGAGGTTACAGCGGCTAAAATTGCCGATTTCCTGATCCTTAACCGTAAGGCACCACGATCGCTGATCACCTGCGCCGAGGAGGCCTGTTGGCATCTGGACCGGCTTGCCCGCGCTTATGGGCAAACAACCGAAGCCCAAACCCAGGCCCGTCTTCTGGTGGCTAACATGAGCGAGATTACCGTCGATGATATCTTTGAAGAGGGGCTCCACGAGTTCTTGTCGCGGTCAATTGACGAGATCGCGGCTTTGGCGGCTGTCATTAGCGGCGTCTATCTAAGTGGGGAGGCCCGGTAATGCGCTTACAAGTAAACCACCGCACAAGCTACCGATTTGACCCGCCAAAGCGGGGTGTCGCGCAATCATTGCGGCTTTGGCCGTCTCTGTTTGACGGTCAGAAAATTCTGGATTGGAACGTGGATATCGAAGGCGCGGTACGTGGCGCAAGCTTCCGTGACGGCGCCGGTGATCTGATCGAAACCGCGACCTTCCTTGGCTCCGTCGAAAATGTCGTTGTCGAGGTCAGCGGAACGGTCGAAACGACAGATCTGTCTGGCGTCCTGCGCGGCCACTCCGAGAAAGTACCGCCTTTGGCGTACGTCAGGCGCGGGCCTTTCACCCACGCAAGCCCCGCAATACGCGACCTTGCCGAAGCCGCCGTAAAAGACGCCGGAAGCCCAATTGCCGAAGCGCATGCACTTGCCACAGCCGTCGGTGAAGCGATTGCCTATGTTCCGGGAGAAACCGACGAACGGACCACGGCCGCAGAAGCGCTGGAAGCAGGGCGTGGCGTTTGTCAGGATCACGCACATGCGCTTGTCGCAGCAGCCATAAGTCTGGAAATTCCCGCGCGCTATGTGACCGGATATCTTCACGCCGTAGGTGCCATCGCGGAAGCAAGCCACGCCTGGGCCGAGCTATATGTGCGGGATTTGGGCTGGGTTGGGTTTGATGCCTCGAACCGAGTTTGCCCCGACGAACGCTATATCCGGCTTGGGTCGGGCTTTGATGCGATCGATGCCGCGCCCATCCGAGGGGTGTCTCAAGGCTCGGGCGCAGAAGCGTTAAGTGTCGACGTGACAATCATTGATGCAGGTCAACAATAGGGTTTTTTATCAATCTGAGGGCTTTTTGCGGAGAACCTCATCTGAGGCGCGTCGCGCGATCCATGACATTCGGCGATGAGGTAATATTGCCACATTTTTAGGCGTGATGAAGAAAAATCACGCACAGCGTCCGCAGACTGTGTAGTCTCGTTTTGATAGGTATTGTGTCTTTACGAATTAGCAGATTCTTATTCCAGCCGCGCAGATTTACGACCGCGCAGCATATTAGTTCCTCCCTGACTGGATGGCCGTGCTTGCACGGCCCTTTTTTTCGTCCAATCAGTTCGTACTGTCCAATCCATCCGGCTTCCCTACAACGACAAACCGCAGGTTTTCGGGCTGAAATAGCCGGGCCGCCACACGCTTGACGTCATCCAGGGTCACAGCCTCGACCCGGTCGTTGCGGGTTGTGATGTAATCAGGCGTTAGCCCAATGGTCTGCATCCCCACAATGATCCGCGCAATCGGGCCGTTCCCATCGAAACGCAAGGGATACGCACCCGTCAGATAGGTTTTGGCCTCGGCCAGTTCTTCCTCGGTGACGCCTTCTTCGGCGATCCTGGCCCATTCAGCTTTCACGACATCAATCGCTTGCGCAACGCGGTCATTGGCAGAAGCAAACTGACCCAAAAGCATGTCGGCATTGTCGAAGTTCACAAGATACGACCCGACGCCATAAGTCAGACCTCGCTTTTCGCGCACTTCTTCCGAAAGCCGAGACTGGCGACCCGAGCCGCCGAAAATCTCATTGGCAACGAAGGCCGCAAAGAAGTCCGGGTCATCGCGCGGGATACCCGCATGGCCAAAAAACGCGACCGATTGCGGAGTTTCAAAAGGTACAATTGTCATGCCCCCGGTGATGTTAAGCTCCGCCGTCCCCGGCAATTCTGCACCCGTTTTAGGCAAGCCACCCAGCAAACTATCAAGCAACAGCCCAAGCTCTTCGGCCGAGATATCACCGGACGCGCCGACATAGATGCGGTCCCGCGCCAAAACAGCGCGATGTGCCGCAACAATGTCGTCTCGCGTCAGCGCAGCCACGCTTTCAAGGGTTCCGCTATTGTCGCTGCCGTAGGGATGATCGCCGTACACCATCGCGTCGAATGTGTGGCTCGCCATCGAATTCGGATCCGTGGCGTCGGATCTGATGCCTGATAGAACCTGCGCACGCACGCGCTCAACCGCATCTTCATCAAAGCGCGGGTTGACCAATGCGTCGCGCAACAACTGAGAGGCTTCATCGCGGTTTTCGCTTAGCATTCGGACCGACACGCTCAAAGCATCGTCCTGGACGGAAAAATCAAAGCTTGCCGCCAATCCATCGCGGGCTTCCGCAAAGGCGGTGGCATCCATCTCGCCCGCGCCTTCTTCGATCAATCCGGTCATCAAGTTAATCACACCGCGTTTGCCTGTCGGATCAAGCGATGCACCGCCCAGGAACCGGATTTGCAGCGACACAAACGGGATCGAGTCCTCCTGTACCAGCCAGGCTTCAATGCCGCCGGGCGACGTAACTTCCTGAATTTCAACAGCCGCCTTCAAAGGGGCCGCCATAGCCATAGCCATCATCGTGGCAAAGACAACACGGATCATTGCATCAACTCCTCGGACCCTTCGGGCATCACCCAACCAGTGACAGCATTTCGGCGCTCAAAAATGGTGGCCGCGACGGCCATGATGTCATCGGCTGTCACTTCGCCAAGGATTTGCGGCCATGCCTCGATGTCTTCGATTGTCAGCCCACTGGTAAGCCCGCCACCATAGGTGCGTGCGAGAGACGACAGATTGTCCTGCCCGTAAATTTCTGACGCCCGGATTTGCATGCGGATGCGTTCGAGGTCTGCCATATCCACACCGGTCTCTAGAAAGGCATCCAAAGCCTTGTCCATCGCCGCTTCTGCATCGGCAAGACTGACACCCTCGCTTGGCACAACGATCAGACCAAACGTTGTTTCATCAAGCGAAAGTCCACTGTAAAACGCCGCCGAATAGATCGCGACCTGGCTTTCAAACTGAAGCTGCTCGGCGAAGAACGATGTCGTGCCCGACCCGCCCAACAACTCGGCCAGAAGCGTCAAAGCGGCCGCTTCTCCTTGCGCACCCGCATCCCGTTCGGGCGCAAGATATGTGCGGATTACATAAGCCTGACCGATGCGGGGATCCGCATAGGAGAGCCGGCGCTCAGCAAGCTGGGGAGGTTCGGTTACACGCTCACGTGGCTTCACATTCGGATTGGGTGGAATCACACCGTAGTATTGCTCGGCAAGACGACGCACTTCGTCCGGTTGCACATCGCCCGCAACCACAAGGATCGCGTTGTTGGGCCCATAATGCTGCTCATAAAACGAAACGGCGTCTTCCAGCGTCAGCGCCTCGGCTTCATGTTTCCAGCCAATGATCGGAATGCTATAGGGGTGGCTAAGGTACTGCGCGGCACGGCGCTGTTCGGCAAAAAGTGCGCCGGGATCATTTTCAGTCCTCTGGTTGCGCTCTTCGATCACCACATCGCGTTCGGTTGCAATATCTTCCGGCACAAGCGCAAGACCGTCCATCCGGCTGGCTTCCATCTGCATCATCAACTCAAGTCGATCCGAGGCGACGCGCTGAAAATAGCCGGTATAATCGTATGACGTGAAGGCGTTGTCACTGCCACCGTTGCGCGCCACTGTCGCCGAAAACTCGCCCGCTTCAAGCTCGTCGGTCGCCTTGAACATCAGGTGCTCAAGGTAATGCGCAATCCCAGAAACCCCGCGCGGCTCATCCGCAGAGCCGACCCGGTACCAGACCATATGCACAACCGCAGGCGCGCGATTATCTTCCAAAACCACCACGTCCATACCGTTATCCAGTGAAAACGAGGTGACATCCGCCGCCCGCAACGGCCCTGCAAGGGCTATAACAAAGGGAATAATGACCGTAATGAACCGACGCATGGCCTCTCCTTAAATAAAGTGTCTCGCAAACAAATGAGGGCGATTGCGCGCTGCTTCAAGTTGGACCAACGGACTTGTGAGGCACACTTGCGCTATTGGGCCGGATTTGGTGGCACCGAAGGCGTGCGGATGCCTGCGCGCCGCAACCTCTCAAGTTCAGCGTATTGATCAAGCGAGAGCGACTCGTAGGCTTGAAAGTAGACGTTCACGTTGAACATCCGTTCAAGCAGACGGCCATCGTTTTGCTGGCGGTAGCGCAGGTCCGACGCGGCCAACGTTGTCCGAATGTCTGGCGAGACACCAAAGCGCCCGGTGTAGCGCACCAAAGCCCCATCATTGGAGGCACGTGACAGAACCGCCGGATTGCCACCAAGCGCCACGATCGCCTCGGCGCGCGGTGTTGGATCGGTACGGTTTGTCTGACCGCGGGTTGGTCGCGGCAAAGCAGCAAGGTCTTCGGGAATAACCAATGGCTCGGTCGGCAAAACCCCGAACTCGTCGGGACCCGCACTTCCTGACTGCGAGATATTCAAAAGGTTCGGCATGCGCTCGGTGCTGTTACCGCAGGCGGCAAGCGTCAAAGCAGCAAGCAACAGTAGTGTACGGGTCGACATGTACCAGTTTCCTCGGATCATAACGCCTGTCTTAGCCCGCTTTGGCCTTGGCGTCACGGTCCTTTGGCGGATCGCCTGCCAGAATAATCAGACCAAACGCACCAACGAAAATCGCAATATCCGCAACGTTGAAGGACCAGGGGTTTTCAAAGCCACAACACGACATATTCAAAAAGTCCGCCACAGCCCCGTAAATCAGCCGATCAATGATGTTGCCAATCGCCCCGCCAAGCACAAACCCGGCCGAAATCTGCACCGAAGGGCCCGGCCTGTCGCGCCGCATCCAGATGACGATCCACGCCGAAATGGCCAAAGCCAGCGCGATCAAAACCCAGCGCATTACATCGCCAGCCCCGGAAAATAACCCGAAGTTGATCCCCTCGTTCCACGCCATCCGAAGTATGAGAAATGGTGGTGCCACAAGGATCGTACCAACGGTTTTCAGGTCCAACAACTGCACGACCCAGATCTTAACGATCTGATCAATCACAAAAACCGCAATTGCAGTCCGGGTCATGGGGGCAAGGCTAACCATCAGTGACGGAAGTGTCGCATGGCCGTGAAGACCATCGCAAGGCCCGCGTCGTCGGCCGCGGCAATGACTTCGTCGTCCCGTTTGGACCCACCTGGCTGAATGATCGCCGTCGCACCGGCCTCGGCTGCTGCCAGAAGTCCATCAGCGAAGGGGAAGAACGCATCGGACGCCACAACAGATCCAATAGCGGGACTTTGCGCCGCGCCGATGTCGCCCCCCATGCGGCCCGCCTTCAATCCGGCGATGGTCGAGCTGTCGACGCGGCTCATCTGCCCTGCCCCGATGCCCACGGTCGCACTATCCTTGGCGTAAACAATCGCATTGGATTTAACGTGCTTCGCAACTGTCCAAGCAAATTGCAGATCAGCGATTTCCCGAGCGGATGGCGCGCGCTTCGTGACAACCTTCAGATCGCTTTCGCCCACATGCCCAGTATCATCATCCTGCACGAGCCAGCCTCCGGCCACCTGGCGCACGGCAAGGCGCGCAAGATGCGGATCAGGCAGGCCTTGGGTCGTCAAAAGACGCAAGTTCTTCTTCGCCGCAAAGACTGCCTTGGCCTCTTCGGTTGCGTCCGGAGCGATCACGACTTCGGTGAAAATCCCGGTGATCGCCTGAGCAGTTTCAGCGTCCAGTGTGCCATTCAATGCGACGATCCCACCGAAAGCCGAGGTGCGGTCGCAATCAAACGCGCGTCCGAACGCTTCGGCAAATGTAGCCCCCCGCGCGACACCGCTTGGATTTGCGTGCTTGATGATCGCCACGGCCGGACCACCCTCGGGCGCGAATTCAGCGACCAAGCGGAAGGCCGCATCCGTGTCGTTAATATTATTGTAGGACAGTTCTTTGCCCTGATGCTGGATTGCGGTCGCAAGCCCTGCAACATCCGAGCCGTCGGTATAAAACGCCGCCGCCTGGTGCGGGTTTTCGCCATAGCGCAGCGCTTGCGCCAACACGCCCGCGAAGACCCGGCGACGCGGTGTCGCATCCCCCAAGGCATTCGCCATCCAAGTCGAAACAGCGGCATCATACGCCCCCGTGTGCGCGTAAGCCGTCGCCGCAAGACGCTGACGGAACGCATAGGTCGTTCCGCCGTTGGCCGTAATCTCCGCAAGGACCGCCTCATAATCGGCGACATCAACAACGACGCTGACAAATTTATGGTTCTTCGCCGCGGCGCGGATCATCGCCGGACCACCGATGTCAATGTTTTCGATCGCGGTGGCATAGTCGGCACCGCCTGCCACGGTTTCCTCAAACGGATACAGGTTCACAACCGCCAGATCGATCGCGCCAATCCCGTGTTCTTCCATCGAAGCGACGTGATCGGTGTCGTCGCGTAGCGCCAGAAGGCCGCCATGCACCACCGGATGTAGTGTTTTCACACGGCCATCCATCATCTCAGGAAAGCCCGTCAGCTCGGACACATCCCTGACTTCAAGACCCGCAGCCCGAAGCGCCTTGGCGGTCCCACCGGTCGAGATCAGCTCAACCCCCTGAACCGCAAGGCTTTTTGCAAAATCCTCAAGGCCCGTCTTGTCTGAAACAGACAACAGAGCCCGGCGTACCGGCTGAACGTCACTCATCATTGATGTCTTCTTTTCTTTCTCAATCCACGGCCATCATGTCGTCCATCGCATAGTCACGAATGGCCGACGGGGTCTCTTGCGCCTTGGCAAGGGACCAGCTCACGCGCGTGGCATACTCCATCGCCGTGCCAGAGAGAACAATCTGTTTGGTCGCACGCGGAGAAAGGCGCGATTTTTCAAGATAGACGCTTTGTTCAAGCGCCATCGAGGCCTCGCCATGGGAGCGGAAAACCCAGATCTCGCCACTCTTAAGCGCCATCGAAACTGCGGTCCCGTTCATATCTAGCGTTGCATCGACGTCGGGGTGCAAATGAAACCGCACGGAAAACGGAATGCCGCGCAGCTTTGATTTATCAAACACCAGATCAAAGCGTTTGCGATCTGATGCGTTAAAGGCGATCAGCGTATCTTCGCCCGTTAAAGCGCGCCCGTCATAGCCAAGGTGCAGGGTGCGCACATGGGTCAGCCCATGGCTTGTCAGATACCCGTCATGCCCGGCGACAAGTCGCGTGCCGCCGTCGGCGTCGTCGCGCTCGAATCGGACGTCGCGCGGCGCATCCGTCAGCAATTCCGAATCACGATCCGACATCTTGCCCGCCGCCCCAAGACGAGAAGACGACAGACCTTCGATCCCCAGCGTAGAATGGCTTGGGGTCGCACGGCCTGCACGGCGCCAACTTTTGCCAAACGTCGCACCGGAACCACAATTCACGATGACGGGCCGCCGACCCGACGTCAGCTCGAACGCCAGGGTCGAGGCATGGCCGTTGGCAGAGGCATTCACCCGTGGTGGTGCGGCCGCATCGGCAATAATACTGGTGCGTCCATGGCTGACGCGCGCATAGCCCATCGCCAGACCTTCGTTAGTGATGGCTTTCACGCCCGACGAGGCCAGGGACCGGTCAAGTCGGCCCTCAAGTCCACGCCCGCCGCCATGAAACCGCGCAAGCCCACCGTCTGAATGGCGCAACGCCCGCAACACCGGCGCCACGGCTTCGATCGCCGCAATATGTGCCACGCCCGGTGAGCGCCCCATATCCTGAAGCGCCGCCGCCGCCCAATTCAACAGCGTGAAGACCTCAAGAAGTTCCTCGGGATTTCGGGTCGAAAGCCCGCCGCCTGCATCAATTTCGCGCGCGCATTCCTGCGCCAAGGCGCGGGTTGCCTCGCCCACATGCGCGTCCATCCCATCAAGCGCGAGGCCCGCGTAAATCAAACCTGTCAGGGCTTCAAACCGCGGCAAACCGGGCGACGCTGCCTTCCACCGGCGGCTAAGGAAAAGCGTTTGTGAGGCCAAAGACCGGAAATAAGCCTCGCTGGTTTCCCGTTCCTGACCATTCAGCAAAAGGATCGCGTGATTAATCCAGCGGATCAACCGCCGCCCGGTCAGATCAGGCGTCCAGCCGGGGCCAGCGCCACGACCGTTGCGAGCGATCCACTCATGCGTCCACTGCTGCGCCCGCTTCGTCGCATGGTGATCACCAACAGCCGCCAAATCATCAAGCCAAGTGAACCCGTGGATTTCAATTTCGAAGCCTTCGTCCGGCATCGGCAAGTCCCAAATTGCGACTTCTGGTGCTTCAACAAGAAAACCGGCGAACAGGAAGTTGCCGCCCGTGATCTGACGACCCCGGGCAAATGAGCCTATTGTTCGGGGTTCAGGCGTTGTGGAAAATGCCGTTGCCGGGCGCGAGAACGAAGCCACACGCGCGTGCAAACGGTTCATAAAGCGCGTCTTTCGCGCGTTCCAACTTTCGTCTCTGGACAACGTGGTCGCCCTGCCTCTACCGTCCGATTGCTTCGGACCTTAACGCAAAGGATATCCGAAGACCCCTAGGCGCGTCATGAAAATTATTCGGCTCAGGCGGGTTTTTGCAGCAATGCGGTAAAGAAGCCATCAATCCCACCGCGTTCTGCCCAGTAATCAGGGCGCAAACGCAAGCCTCCACCCGGTGCGACCCAAGCAGGATCGACGCCCTCGGGAACAAACGTCCCAACGGTCAAATCAGGATGGCGTTTCAAGGCAGCTGCCAATTGCGCCTCGCCCTCTTCCGGCAACAGCGAGCACGTACAATAGACCAGACGTCCGCCGGGTTTCAGCCACCCGAGGGCGCGGTCAATTAACTCAGACTGAAACGGAACAAGTGTTTCAAGCTCGGTGCCGTCTTTGGCATATCCAAGGTCAGGATGGCGGCGCAATGTGCCGGTTGCGGTGCAGGGCGCATCAAGAAGAATGGCGTCAAACGCGGCCTCAGGCGTCCATTCCAAAGCGTCCGCAATGACAAGTTCGGCCGTCATCCCCACACGCGCAAGGTTTTGGCGCAGGCGCACCACGCGGTTGTCTGAAATATCAAGAGCCGTGACATCTGCTCCGGTTGCAACAAGCTGCATGGTCTTGCCGCCAGGTGCCGCGCATAAATCAAGCACGCGCTCTCCGGGTTGTGCGTCAAGCATAAGCGCGGGCAGTGTGGCGCCCGCATCCTGCACCCACCATGCACCATCGTCGTAGCCTTCGATTGCCGACACCTGCCCGGCCTCCGCAAGCCGTAAATTGCCGGTTGGCAGCAACTCGGCGCCAAGCTTTTCGGCCCAGGCGGCTGCATCGGATTTCACCGTCAGGTCCAACGCTGGCGGGCGGGAATGCGCGATCTCCATCGCCGCGACGGCCTCTTTTTTCCATGTCGCAATAAGTCTTTTGCGCAGCCATTTGGCAGTCTGCGGGGGGGGCAACGCATCCCAGTCCTGTTTCATGCGCACGACATTGCGCAAAACAGCATTCACCAGCCCGGCCTTGCTCTTCTTGACAATCGACACCGCTGCGTTGACGGCCGCGTGACTTGGCGCACCGGTCACATTGATTTCGTAAAGCGCCAGTCGCAGCGCGTTCATCACCTGATCCTCAGGCTTCATCCGCAGGTGGGGGCCAAGAAGGCGATCCGACCGGTTGGCCCAGCGCAAGGCCTCGGTGGCCAAACGCAAAGCGCGCGCACGTTCTTCCGGCGGCAACCCTATCAGCACCTCATCAAGGCGATGCGGCGTATGAAGCGGCAGATGCTCTTCGGTCACCTGCGTCATCAGTGCGACAGCGCGCCGTCTGGGCTCTAAACCTGCTTGCGTCATTCCGCCTGCCCCGCCTTGTCCAAAGTTGCCGCCCGCGTATATCAAAGGGGATACTACAACAAGGAAGCCTTTTGCGATGTCAGACGAAAAACTCCCCCTGCCTGCGGCTGCCCAGCGCGCTTTGGCCGAAGCCGAACAACGGCGCAAGAGCGCAAAGGGCGATCCGCTTGCGACAGAACTTGGCGGGCGCGATGGTCCCGAACCTGTCCGCTACGGTGATTGGGAGAAAAAAGGGATCGCAGTCGACTTCTGATTTGCTAATATCAGGAAGACCGTCTGGCGAGCGCTACTCGATACTAAGGTCAGCGGAATCGCCACTGCCCATGTCGGATGTAAAGCGGATTGTGTTTCCCATGACCTCGACAAGCTGACAATTGTCTGCATCGAGTTCCTTGCCGCCCCAGAAAAGATCGCGGCAAAAGAACCCACCGTTCCAGTCCCAGGCACCGGTCACGCTTTGGCCGAACGCGCGACCCTGTATCTGGCCATTGTCCTGCACCTGAATACGAATGCCAAAGCGCCGGAGATTGCGGTCTTTCATCAAGCTTACAAAATTAAGCTCTTCTTCGATGCGCTCAAACCCTTCCGCCAAAGAGGTCGTCGCAAACAGCCCGGCAACCGCGGTCGAAAGTGTAAAAAGCTTCACAAGGCGGCCCATTCAACATCTCCCTATTATATCACACATGATACGAGGGCCGCCCTCACTTGGATCAGTTCAAACCAAGCACATCCAGCATTTCGTATTCACCGGGGTCGCGGCCCTGCCCCCAAAGCGCCGCTCTCAGTGCACCTCGGGCAAAAATACTCCGATCCGTCGCAATGTGGCGCAGAACAATCCGCTCGCCGGGGGCCGCAAAGATAACGTCGTGCTCACCCGCGATGTCACCACCCCTGATCGCATTGAACCCAATGTCACCACGCTTGCGCGCGCCGGTGATCCCATCGCGCCCACGGTCCGACACGTCATCAAGTGAGACGCCCCGCCCTTCAGCAGCAGCTTCGCCAAGCATCAACGCCGTGCCAGACGGCGCATCCACTTTGTGATGGTGATGCGCCTCGACAATCTCGATATCGAAATCCTCGTCCAGCGCCTCGGCAACTTTCTTCGTCAACAGTGTCAACAAGTTAACCCCAAGCGTCATATTGCCCGCGCGAATAATCGTGGCATGTCGTCCTGCCGCCGCGATCTTTGCAAGCTCGCCTTCATCCATTCCCGTCGTGCCTATTACATGCACGATCCGTGCCTGAGCCGCTGTCGCAGCGTAGGCAACTGTAGCTTGCGGCGCGGTGAAATCGATGACCGCCTGCGCCGCGGCGAAGGTTTCCAACGCATCATCACTGACAACAACGCCGACCTCCGCACCGCCCATCGCAGCCCCGATATCCAGGCCGACCCAAGCATGCCCCGGCCGCACAAGAACGCCCGCCAGTCGCATGGCATCGCTCTCGCTTACGGCCTTGATAAGCATTTGACCCATGCGGCCGGCGGCTCCTGTGATCACAACACCGGGTAGATTGTGCATCTTTTGTCTCCTTTGTCGCTCTTCCATACGACCTCGCGGCGCGCGAGAAAAGCGCCGCTTGCGGGAGCCTGCACGAACGATTAGATCCGCAGTATGGCAAAGCCTCGTTTCAATGATGGTCCCGGACCCAGTCAGCGCCAACTGCGCGTGGCGGAATTGGTCCGTCGCAAGCTTAGCGACGTCCTGAACCGAGGCGACATACACGACCCTGACCTTGGCCGCATGTCGATCACGGTGGGGGAAGTGCGGTGCTCGACCGATCTGAAGGTTGCAACGGCTTATATTTTGCCCCTAGGCGGAGGTGACCGCGACGCCGCGCTGTCCGCCTTGCGCAAGAACCGTGCCGAGATCCGGCGCGTTGTCGCAAAAGGGCTGGCGCTGAAGTTCGCTCCTGAAATCCGGTTTGCAATAGATGAAACTTTTGACCGGCTTGACGATACACGTCGGCTATTTGCAGACGACAATGTTCGCCGCGATCTGGACAGCGATTAGTTTGACGCTTTTGGCGGCAAGCGCGGCCACGGCTGCGGGTTGTCGCACGGTCGTTTTTGAAGACACACCCTTTTCGGTATGCGAGAGCGCACCAAGCGACAACATCCGCCTTTATTTGCGCGATGACGAAGGTGCGATACTTGGTACGTTTGACCGGATTATCGCCCAAGCAAAAGCCGAAACACGTGATATCGTTTTTGCGATGAACGGCGGCATGTATCACTCGGATCGCAGTCCGGTCGGGCTCTATATCGAAAACGGAATGGAAGAGGTCGGAATTGTCACCCGTGAAGGACCGGGCAATTTTGGCCTTTTACCAAACGGAGTGCTTTGCATCAAAGATGCGAGTGTTGCGGTGATCGAAAGCCGCACTTTCGCGGCCAATCCGCCGACTTGTACCTTCGCTACCCAATCCGGGCCGATGCTTGTGATTGATGGCGCGCTTCACCCCCGCTTCCTGCCAGACAGCGCGTCGCGTTTCATTCGAAACGGCGTCGGCGTCACCGAGGACGGGACGGTTTTCGCGGTCATTTCGGACGTTCCGGTCACGTTTCACCACTTTGCACGGCTGTTTCGCGACCTGCTTGGCACGCCCAATGCGCTTTTCCTCGATGGCAAGGTATCCCGCCTTTACGCACCCGACTTGAACCGGCGCGATTTCGGGTTTCCATTTGGACCGATGCTGGCCGTTACGCGCGCCTCTGATTGACGCCTCCCGCCGCAACCGATAGCAGACATTTTTTGATGCAACCCAAAGGCGGGAACCGACGTGGCACGGCGTAAAAAAGGACGCGATATCTCAGGATGGGTTGTGGTGGACAAGCCTGCGGGGATGTCTTCCACTATGGTAGTCGGCAAGGTGCGCTGGGCGTTTGACGCCAACAAAGCAGGTCACGCAGGCACCTTGGACCCGGAGGCCACAGGCATCCTCGCCATCGCATTGGGCGAGGCGACAAAAACCGTGCCATTCGTGACCGACGCGACAAAGGCCTATTCATTTACTATCAAACTGGGCGCCGCCACAAACACAGATGACGCCGAAGGCGAGGTTATAGCGACGTCAGAGACGCGTCCGGAAGACGCCGAAATTCGCGCAGCCCTCCCTGCCTTCAGCGGCGACATCCTGCAAGTCCCGCCACAATTTTCTGCGGTAAAGATCGACGGGCAACGCGCCTATGCCTTGGCCCGCGCGGGCGAAAGCGTGGAAATCGCGGCCCGACCACTTTTTGTCCAGCGTCTGGAATTGATGGATCGCCCCGACGCCGACCACGCCACGCTTGAGATGGAATGCGGGAAAGGCGGGTACGTCCGCGCGATTGCCCGTGATCTCGGCGAAACTTTGGGATGTTTGGGGCACGTTCTAAAATTGCGCCGCATTTGGTCCGGTCCCTTCACGCTTGAGGATGCGGTCTCTTTGGATCAAGTCAACCAGATGGCGCGCACACCCGAGTTGGACGAAATACTTTTGCCGCTTGAAGTTGGTCTCGCGGATTTGCCGGAATGTCGTACCACAGCCGAGGGGGCTGCGCGCCTTAGCAACGGCAATCCAGGAATGGTGATATCAAGCGAGGCTGAGTTCGGCGATCTTGCATGGGCTTCGTTTCAGGGACAGCCCGTTGCGGTCGGCATTTACCGGTCCGGTGAACTTAGTCCGACGCGCGTGTTTCGATTGTGAGTCTCGTCACTCGGACGCATGCCATCGACGGCACCGAAAGCAGCGCCGTGTATTCGGATTGCGAGCGCTATCGCTTTGCCTTGACGCGGACATGGGGCACCAGCGGCGGACGCCTTCTGTTTGTAATGCTGAACCCGTCGAAGGCCACTGAGCTGGCGAACGATCCCACGGTAGAACGCTGCGAGCGTCGCGCACGCAAGCTTGGCTATGCCGCGATGCGCGTCTGCAATATCTTTGCCTGGCGCGAAACCGAACCTGCATTACTTAAGAAAGCGCGTAATCCGATTGGCAACGCCAATAATGCACAGCTTCACGAGGCTGCGGGTTGGGCAGACAACATTCTCTGTGCGTGGGGAGTGCATGGCGCCTACCTCGGACGCGGCAATGAGGTGGCGCAAATGTTGTCCGAGCATGAAGCGCCGCTTCTTTGTCTTGGACAAACCAAAGATCGACATCCACGCCATCCGCTTTACGTCAGCTATTTACAGGCGCCAGTCCCTTGGGCACCCGCCTAGGCAGAGGCAGTCTGATCCACTGCCACAAGCTTTACGTTTCGCGGACCCGCATCTATGGCTCCGATCAAAACTGCCGCCACCCGGCCATCGGCAAGCTCCAAGGCGTCCGAGCCATCAGGCGTTATCGAAACCGAAACGGCGGTTGTCGCAAAACTTCATCGGGCCGCCGTCATCTTCTATCTCGCACTCTGCAACATCGCGCGCCGCGTCTTGTTTCCAGGCGGCTTCTTCTTTGATGAATTCACTTTCGCGTAGATCCAGAAGTTTTGACAAAAGGTAGGATTGCGGTCCCTTGCGCGGATGGTTAAACCGCGCCTTCCCAGCCCTCTAGGCTTTCGGCGTCGTCATCTCCAGTGCCGTCGAGAAAGTCATTTCCGATATCACCGCGGATCGTGTCATTCCCCGCACGACCAAAAATCACATCGTCAAACACGGTTCCGGTCAACAAATCAGGACCCGGCGTACCCTCGATCCGTCAAGTCGGGTTTTTTAGCTTTCAAAGCCGCCACCCGAGCCTCCGCTGCCCCCCAATGAAACGAGACGGCCCACGCCTAGTATCGCAAGAAGGATTTCCATCAATCTCGCCTGTTCTGCCCGGCTTATAATTTAAAGGGTCTATCCACGGAAATCTTGACCTACTCAGGCCCGTCGCAGCGCTCTCCAGAAACCGCTTTGCAAACGGGGCGAGATCTCCTATACGCCCGCATCCGCGCCTCAATTTGGGGCCGGACCCTCCAAGGGCCCTGCTGGACGACATCCCGGCTTGCGCCATCACTCAAACCCTAAGGAGACCCCGATGTCGATTACGACTGAAGAAAAAGCAAAAGTTATGAAAGAATTCGGCACCAAAGAAGGCGACACCGGTTCGCCCGAAGTTCAGGTTGCCATTCTTTCCAGCCGCATCGCAACGCTGACCGAACACTTCAAGACCCACAAGAAAGACAACCACGGTCGCCGTGGCCTTTTGAAGATGGTCGCGACGCGCCGGAAGCTTCTGGACTATGTCAAAGCCAAGGAAGAGTCCCGTTATCAGGACTTGATCCAACGCCTCGGCCTGCGTCGCTAAAAGGGATTTCGGTTCAACAAGAGCCGGACAGCCTGACGCGGAAAGACCTTCCAGAACGAACGATGTGGCGCGGGAAACCCCCGCGCCATTTTCGCAGTAAGGGTCCTAGTTGGACACCGAATGCCCGCTGTGATCCATGCCTTGCTCGGTCACCACAAAAGTCACGGGCACTTCTCCAGCGCGATCAAAGACCAGCGTCGCGTCAACCATGTCGCCCGTCGGAAATTCGCCAGGCTGAAGCCCCATAATCATCACATGGAAGCCACCGGGTGCAAATTCGACCATGCCCTCGGAAGGGATCGAAATTGCCTCAACATGAAGCATCCGCATGACACCATCTTCTTCACGGCTTTCGTGGATCATCGCCATCCGGCCTTCAATCTTGACATCGACGAGCAGGTCGCCTTCCGCACCCATGTTCGAAATCATCATATAGGCACCAGCGGCCCTCGCATTCTCGAAGGCTTTATAGATCACTGGATCCGATACTTTGATCGTGCCAACTTGCTCGCTAGCAACCGCCGAAGTCGCCATAAGCATTGCCGCAATAGACAGAGTTTTACGCATTCTAGTCACCCAAACTAGGTTTTCCGTAATCTATAGGTAATTGCTTGCGCTCGGCCACTCCAGAACTGCGCGACGATCCGGCGCGGGTCTTAGGTGGCTATTCGCGGCCTTCTTGGTGTTCTTGGCCAGATCATTCCGGCAGCAAAAGCGGCAAACGCCAGTGCAATCACTGCAAGCCAACCCGCAGCCCCTTGCTCCCGAGGTTCAGGCGCACAAAGCGTTAGCGCTCCGCCATCTGGCAAAGACACAGTTTGATCCCAAACCTCGACGTGAGGAATGAACTCCCGCACGCGCAACTCAAGGACGCCACGGCCGGTTTCCGGAAGCTCGATCACCAGCTCGGCAAACCCGCCGACCTCCCACCCGAAAAACCCCAGATACCCTTCGAGCGTCGCAAGGCTTATATTTTGCACCGTTTCAGGCGAGGTGCAGACGGCGATCGAAAGCTCAGCGGCATAGGGCGATGTAAAATCCGGCCCTATATCCGGGTCATGCACCATCATCGAACGCGCCTCAAATGGGGTCGTAGTGCCGCCCAAGCGCACCGTACTTGACGCAAAAATCTCGTCGGCAAGCGGGAACGTCCCGTCATAAAGCCGCGCACATCAACCGTTCCATCGTTCGCCGGTAACCCTTCGGCCCCCATCCCGAAGATCCGCCTGAGATCAGTCGCCGCCATCTTGAAATACAGTGCAACAGATTGCGCGCTGCGATCCACAATCAACGTGGCGTCGGCAGCAATCGCCGGAGTCGCCAGAGCAATGGACACCGCCGCGCTGAAAAAGGGGCGAAAATTCAACATTTCACTCTCCTAAATGATTGCGCAGCCCCAAAAGTCGAGCCTTTGGCCATGCGCAGAACGCACTACACCCCGCACCAACGTGAAAATTCATTTCCAAAGCGCGTATTTTCCTGTAAGGGCGGCCTATCTGAGACGTGACGCACTGACCCTGGCGCATGAAATGATAAGAGGGGTCGGCGGCAATGGGGCCGCCACTTAATCGGGCACTCGGACCGCCGAGACAGGCCCAAACAGGATACGAAAAATGTTCAATGAAGTGAAAAAATCCATTCAGTGGGGCGAAGAGACGCTTACACTGGAAACAGGCAAAGTTGCGCGTCAGGCAGACGGTTCAGTTATCGCCACATATGGTGAGACCTCCGTGATGGCCAACGTGACTTTCGCAAAAAGCCAAAAGCCGGGTCAGGACTTCTTTCCTCTGACCGTGCACTATGGTGAAAAGTATTATGCCGCAGGTAAAATTCCGGGCGGTTTCTTTAAGCGCGAAGCGCGTCCGACGGAAAAAGAGACGCTGACCTCGCGCCTCATCGACCGTCCTATCCGTCCGCTGTTTGTCCCCGGCTTTAAAAACGAAGTTTTGGTGATCTGCACGGTGCTTAGCCACGATCTGGTCAATGACCCGGACATCATCGCTATGATCGCAGCCTCTGCTGCACTGACGATTTCGGGTGCTCCTTTCATGGGTCCGATCGCCTGCGCACGTGTTGGCTTTGAGGATGGCGAATACATTCTGAACCCAACCGTCGACGATATGCACGAGTTGAAAAACAACCCCGAGCAGCGTCTCGACCTGGTTGTCGCTGGCACCAAAGACGCCGTGATGATGGTGGAATCTGAAGCATATGAGCTTACAGAAGCCGAGATGCTTGGCGCTGTAAACTTTGCGCATCAGGAGATGCAGCCGGTTATCGACCTGATCATCGATCTGGCCGAAGATGCCGCAAAAGAGCCGTTCGATTTTCAGGCTCCTGACTACAGCGGCCTTTTTGCCGCTGTTAAAGCCGCCGGCGAAGACAATATGCGTGCGGCCTATGCGATCACCGACAAGCAGGAGCGTACAACAGCCGTTGGCGCAACTCGCGACGCGATCAAGGCAACCTTGAGCGAAGAGCAGCTTGCAGACGAGAACCTTGGTTCAGCCCTTAAGAAGCTGGAATCGGCAGTTCTGCGCGGTGATGTTGTCAAGCATGGCCGTCGTATCGACGGTCGCGCAACGGACGAAATTCGCGATATAGTTGCAGAAACCGGCATTCTGCCGCGGACCCACGGTTCGTCGCTTTTCACCCGTGGTGAGACACAAGGTCTGGTTGTTACCACGCTTGGTACCGGCGACGACGAGCAGATGATCGACGCGCTTTCGGGCACGTATCGTTCAAACTTCATGCTGCACTATAACTTCCCACCCTATTCGGTCGGTGAAGTGGGTCGCTTCGGCTTTACAGGCCGTCGCGAAATCGGTCACGGCAAGCTTGCCTGGCGTGCGCTTCAGGCGGTTCTGCCTGCAGCAACTGATTTCCCTTACACTGTGCGCGTGGTGTCCGAGATCACTGAAAGCAACGGTTCATCGTCGATGGCGTCGGTCTGTGGTGGCTCTTTGTCGATGATGGATGCGGGCGTTCCGCTGAAATCGCCGGTTGCCGGTGTGGCAATGGGTCTGGTTCTGGAAGACGACGGGTCCTACGCGATCCTGTCCGACATTCTGGGCGACGAAGATCACCTTGGCGACATGGACTTCAAAGTAGCGGGTACCGAAAACGGCATCACATCGCTGCAGATGGACATCAAAGTCGCAGGCATCACGTCTGAAATTATGGAAAAGGCGCTTGCACAGGCGAAGACAGGCCGGATGCATATCCTGTCCGAGATGAACAAAGCTCTGTCGGAGACGTCCGAGTTTTCGGTTCACGCACCTCGCATCGAGACCATGCAAATCCCGACCGACAAGATCCGTGAAGTGATAGGCTCGGGCGGTAAGGTCATCCGCGAGATCGTGGAAGTGTCCGGTGCCAAGGTCGACATCAACGACGAAGGTATCATCAAGATCGCCTCGCCGAACGGTGACGCTATCAAGAAGGCCTATGACATGATCCACTCGATCGTGGCCGAGCCGGAAGAAGGCAAAGTCTACAAAGGCAAGGTCGTGAAGATCGTCGATTTCGGCGCCTTTGTGAACTTCTTTGGTAAGCGCGACGGTCTTGTGCACGTCAGCCAGATTGAGAACCGTCGTCTGAACCATCCGTCGGATGTTCTGAAAGAAGGTCAGGAAGTCTGGGTCAAGCTTCTGGGCTTTGATGACCGCGGCAAGGTGCGCCTATCGATGAAGATGATCGATCAGGAAACTGGTGAAGAAGCTGCAGCAGAAGCCGACGCCGAGTAATCTGTGTTCTCTGTTTCGCCCCTTGCGGGGCGATCCGCGCCGCCCTTAACAGGGCGGCGCTTTTCGTTTGGGGCTCTGAGCCAGCCACCTTTGGCGGCTCCCCCAGAATTTATCAGACCCAAAGATAAGCGGGCGTCAGAGAGGCGCTAAGCTATAGCCTGCGCGCTCTAGCGCACGCAGGACGCCGCTTTCTCCGGACAAATGCGCGGCACCGACAGCAATGACTGCATTCTTGCCGTCAACCATCTCGTGGATCATCGGCTCCCAGTCGGCATTGCGGTCAATCAGAAGCGATGTGTTGACTTCGTCAAACAGTGCCTGCCCATTTTCGATCCCGGCCCGGTCCACCATGATCCGGCCAAATTCCCATCCTTCGCGGGTGCGGCCGTCAAAATATGCCTCGATCAGCGTCGATGTATTGGCGTTGCTGTCGTCTGTTGTATTGAGCGTCAGTCGAAGTCCGTCCATCTGATCCTCGAAGGGCGCATCGGCGAAGATACGGATTACCGTCTCCACATTATCCAGCGATTGGATTGGCACCCCAACGTCTAGGGCCACGCTCTCAAGCTGGCGGTCGAGACCCTTGGCACCGGTCTTAACCAGCGCCAAAGCGCAGGGCGGGATCGCAAGCGTCAGGTTCAAGTACCAAGGCTGAAATTGCGCCGCGACAAAGGCTGGAATGCCAAGCGCCGACAGCTGTTCTTCGGCCTTTGTCCAATCCTCGGGCGACAATAAATCAATCAGGGTCGGGCCTTCGGTGATGAAGAACAGATCGGGCTTTGATGCCGCCATCGCGGCCAGGCCTGCCTCGTCTTCAGACGTTGCCTCAAGGATCAGGACGTCCGCATCGCGTAAAAAGGGGTCAATGCGCTTTGCCAGCCCGTCCAGTCGGGCATCCGGGACATGCAGCGTTCCTGCAATAACAACGGTCCACTCGCCCTTATCAGCGCGCCAAAGATTTCCGACAGGAAAAGCATGCGGCGCAACCAAAGCATCAAGTCGGGCTCGTTCTGCGGGGGATAGTTCATCGATCAGATCAATCGTCCCACAAGATTGCGCCATCGCCACAAGCGGCGTCAGGAGCATCGCCAAAACCATAAAAAGCAGTCGTACCATCAGATCATTTGCCCTGTATTATCGGTGTTTCCACTATGATGGCCCGGATATCAGGCGGAAGAAAGGCCGGATTGGGATTGAGATAGGGTGAGAAATACACGAGCGATCCCCATAGTTTTCGGCGTGTGCCGCGGACAACCTGCGAATGAGTGAAAACCTGAGCAATTTTTCCCCTGCGCCTGGTTGACAGGCGCGGGCACGTTCCTTATCTCCCAATCGTTAGCACTCACTAGAGATGAGTGCCAATCCACTAGCAACTGAACCAAGGAGCGTTCAATATGGCATTTACTCCGCTGCACGACCGCGTACTGGTCCGCCGCGTAGAAAGCGACGATACGACCAAAGGCGGTCTTATCATCCCTGAAAGCGCAAAAGAGAAGCCAGCCGAAGGCGAGATCATTTCGGTCGGCGAAGGCGCACGCAAGGACTCGGGCGAGCTTATCGCACCATCTGTCAAAGCAGGCGACAAGATTCTCTTCGGCAAATGGTCCGGCACAGGAATCACGCTGGACGGCGAAGAGCTGCTCATCATGAAGGAAAGCGACATTCTCGGTACGATTTCCTGAGCAACGTCACTTCCATCAATCAACTGAAATTTCAGACAACCAGGAGCAATCAACATGGCTGCTAAGGACGTCAAATTTGGTACCGACTCGCGCAACCGCATGCTTAAGGGTGTAAACATCCTTGCGGACGCAGTGAAGGTTACCCTCGGCCCCAAGGGCCGTAACGTCGTGATCGAAAAATCTTTCGGCGCACCACGCATCACCAAAGACGGTGTAACGGTCGCTAAAGAGATCGAGCTTGAAGACAAGTTCGAGAACATGGGCGCGCAGATGGTGAAAGAAGTCGCCAGCCGCACCAATGACGAAGCCGGCGACGGCACAACAACTGCAACGGTTCTGGCGCAAGCCATCGTTCGCGAAGGTCTAAAATCGGTTGCCGCTGGCATGAACCCGATGGATCTTAAGCGCGGCATCGACCTTGCAGTCACCAAAGTTGTGGCACACATCAAAGCAGCTGCCCGTGACGTGAAAGACAGCGACGAAGTCGCACAGGTCGGCACGATCTCTGCGAACGGCGAAGCCGACATCGGCCAGCAGATCGCAGACGCGATGCAGAAAGTCGGCAACGACGGCGTGATCACTGTTGAAGAGAACAAGGGTCTCGAGACCGAGACCGAAGTTGTCGAAGGCATGCAGTTCGACCGTGGCTACCTATCGCCATACTTCGTCACCAACCCTGACAAGATGGTCACCGAGCTGGAAGACGTCGTCATCCTGTTGCACGAGAAAAAACTCTCATCGCTGCAGCCAATGGTTCCGCTTCTTGAGTCGGTTATCCAATCGCAAAAGCCACTTCTCATCATCTCAGAAGATGTCGAAGGCGAGGCTCTTGCCACGCTCGTCGTCAACAAACTGCGTGGTGGTCTGAAGATCGCAGCTGTCAAAGCACCGGGTTTCGGCGATCGCCGCAAAGCCATGCTTCAGGACATCGCGATCCTCACCGGTGGTCAGGTGATCTCCGAAGACCTCGGCATGAAGCTTGAATCTGTCACAATGGACATGCTCGGCACAGCCAAGCGCGTTTCGATCACCAAGGACGAGACCACGATCATCGAAGGCCTCGGCGAAAAAGCCGAGATCGAAGCACGTGTTTCCCAGATCCGTCAACAGATCGAAGAAACCACGTCCGACTATGACCGTGAGAAGCTTCAGGAACGTGTTGCTAAGCTTGCTGGTGGTGTTGCTGTCATCCGCGTTGGCGGCATGACCGAAACCGAAGTGAAAGAGCGCAAAGACCGCGTTGACGATGCACTGAACGCCACCCGCGCGGCCGTTCAGGAAGGTATTGTTGTTGGTGGTGGTGTGTCTCTGATCCAGGGCGCGAAAGCGCTTGCAGACCTCAAAGGTGCGAATAGCGACCAGGACGCCGGTATCGTTATCGTGCGTAAAGCTCTCGAAGCACCGCTGCGTCAGATCGCCGAGAACTCCGGCGTCGACGGTTCGGTTGTCGCGGGCAAGGTTCGCGAAAGCAATGACCCGACGTTTGGCTTTAACGCGCAGACCGAAGAATATGGCGACATGTTCAAGTTCGGCGTTATCGACCCGGCCAAGGTTGTTCGTACGGCTCTGGAAGATGCAGCATCGATCGCCGGTCTTCTGATCACGACGGAATCCATGGTCGCTGACAAGCCTGCCAAAGAAGGCGCAGGCGGCGGCGGCGGCGGCATGCCCGACATGGGTGGCATGGGCGGCATGATGTAAGCGACTTCCGACCTGCTTGCGGGCCGGAACCGCGTTACCCGACGGGCGGTTTGCACAGCATTTCGTCATCCGGGTTTACGTCACTACCCAAAAGAAGGGGCGCCCGTTGTGGCGCCCTTTTTCTTTTGTCGTCATCAAATTGCAGCCTTAGTTTGGTCGTGACCCCGTAAGGATACTCGCATGTTACGTCACATCATTAGGCATCCTGACAAACCAAGCGCGACGCAAGCAGATCGCGCCGCATTGAAAGCTACCATCGAAGCCTGCGCAGACCACTCCGACGTCCGCTCCGCGACCTGCGGCTTCACTGTCAGACCGGGATCAAACCATTTCGACCTCGCTATGACCGCCGACTTCGACGAGACATGGCCGCGTTTCGCCGTGACGTCAAAAGCGACATGCATGAGGTCTACGTCGCAGCCCGCGCAAAACACGCGGACTCACTCGAGACATTTTCGGAAACAAAAGACCCCTTCTGACGAAATCTTCTTGCGCGGCCACTCAAAAATCCCTAAACCTTCGCAGGTGCAGAAAATGGGAATGTTGCAATGCCGCATGACGGGACCTCTCCAATGATTGAAACACCTGTACTCCCCGACCTTCTGGCGCTGACGAAGGAGGCTGTTCCGGCCGCTGAATCTCTGCTGGGCCGCGCCAAAGACGTTGTCCGCGCTCAGGTCAGCGACGGCGACCAGGTCAGCGCGTCCCTCATCGAAAGCCACCAAACTGCAGTCCATGGCCTCGCTTGGGTCGCCACCTATGTCGAAGCGCTCCGCCAGATGCAGCATTGGGCCGAAGCGCTTCAGGCTGACGGGAAATTTGGCGAGCTGGAGCAACTGATCCACCAGATCACCTTCGGCGAATACCTCTGGCAACTTTATGGCGGCATCCCGATGAGCCAGGGCGAGATTATCCGCCCGCAGGACCTTGGCCTGACACAAGATGACCAGCGCACGATGATGGCCCCTGCGGTCATGACCCTGACCCAACAGGGCAATACACAAGCCGCCCGCCTTCGCCTTGTCGCGATCATGCGCGAGCGCACCGCCGAGATCACTATCGGAGCAACAGGCCTTGATGACGAACTTGAAATGATCCGCGAGCAGTTCCGCCGTTTTGCAAAAGATCGCGTGGAACCCAATGCCCATGACTGGCACCTGAAAGACGAACTGATCCCGATGGAGATCATCGACGAGATGGCCGAAATGGGCGTCTTCGGCCTGACGATCCCGGAGGAATACGGGGGGTTCGGCCTGTCAAAAGCCTCCATGTGTGTAGTGTCCGAAGAACTCAGCCGCGGCTATATTGGCGTCGGCTCCCTCGGTACGCGCTCCGAAATAGCCGCCGAGTTGATCCTTTGCGGCGGCACCCAAGCGCAGAAAGAAAAATGGCTTCCTGGCCTCGCCTCAGGTGAAATCCTTCCAACGGCGGTTTTCACTGAACCAAACACCGGTTCAGACCTTGGGGCCTTGCGCACCAAAGCGACCAAGACCGGCGAGACCTGGACGATCAAGGGCAACAAAACCTGGATCACCCACGCCGCCCGCACCCACGTCATGACGGTTCTTGCGCGTTCAGTCCCCGACACCAGTGACTATCGTGGTCTGTCGATGTTCTTGGCCGAAAAGACCCCTGGCACCGACGAGGTCCCGTTCCCGGACGATGGACTTTCAGGCGGCGAAATCGAGGTTCTCGGCTATCGCGGCATGAAAGAATACACCGTCAATTTCGATGGCTTCGAGGTGAAGGGCGAGAACCTTCTCGGCGACACAGAGGGTCAGGGCTTCAAGCAGTTAATGCAGACGTTTGAAAGCGCGCGCATCCAGACCGCCGCTCGCGCCATTGGCGTCGCGCAATCCGCGCTTGATGTGTCGATGCAATACGCCGAAGACCGCAAACAGTTCGGAAAATCGCTCATCGAGTTCCCTCGAGTGGCGTCCAAGCTGGCAATGATGGCCGTGGAAATCATGGTTGCGCGCCAGCTCACCTACTTCTCGGCCGCCGAAAAAGACAACGATCGCCGCTGTGATTTAGAGGCGGGCATGGCGAAGCTTCTTGGCGCCCGCGTGGCTTGGGCTGCCGCCGACAATGGGTTACAAATCCACGGCGGCAATGGGTTCGCTCTGGAATACAAAATCAGCCGCATCCTGTGCGATGCCCGCATCCTCAATATCTTTGAAGGTGCAGCAGAAATTCAGGCGCAGGTTATCGCGCGTCGTCTTCTGGCCTGATCCCACGGGCGATCAAATCAACAAACCGCTGCCGCGCTGCTGGCAGCGGGCGATCGCCAAGCGTCGGTGCAAAATGCTGACCCAGAAAATGCCCTGTTACCCCAAGCCCCTCCAGAACATCCCGGTCGCTGCCTTCGCCTTCACCAACCAAAGCCGGCGACAACGGCAACATCCGGTCCGCCCATTCCCCAGCCCCGACCCGCGACACCGCGCGTCCCGACTTTGGCGATACAAACACCAGATTGTCCGAGCGATCCGTTACCGCGCAACGCCCAAGGTCCAGCCCGAAGCCAAGATCATCCAGAAGCGCCAACTCCCAGCGCAGATACCCCAGCTTCCAAAACTCGCCTTCACCGATCATGTCGAGAACGGCCAATGTGCGGCGATATAAGTTAGGATGCGCCTCTCGCTCGGGCATCACAAACGCCAGCAAAGACGTCACCGCATTCAGCGCCGCCAAGGTGTCCCGCGCGCCCATCAAATCAGCGCGGCTTCGCACTGGCTCAACAGTAAACGCGCCCAGGTGTTCTTCAAGCCGTGCGCGCCACGCCAGATCAAGCTGCGCCCCCGGCTGTAAGACAGGCGCGATCTTGCGACTGGTCCCGCCCCGGACAACGCCCGCATGCCGCCCCCGACCTTCGGTAAAAACGTCTATGATCGCGGATGTCTCGCCATGCTTGCGCACAGTCAAAAGCACACCCTCTTCGCGCCAATCCATGAAATGCTTATCCCGCCTCAAATCCGCGGATGCAAAGCCTCATGCAAGGCTGGGGTCATCCAGCAAATGCCGCCCCTGCCGATCCTCGACCTCGATCACCCAAAGATCGGAATCAAATGACCGCTGCTTTGTGACGCTGATGTCAACATCAGCCTCGAGGCCCTCAACATGGACAATCCATTGCCGCTCGCCGCTCATAATATCAAAAGACCGGTGATAACAGCAGGCCCGCCCGTCCAAGGTATTCAGCTTCACCAACACAGCCCCCGCCGTGTGATCGCCCCGCGCCACAACAAACGCCGGGATATCCGCCAAACGACATCGCGTCAGATAGGCCGCGACCCAGATTTCAGATGTCAGCCGTGGCGTCATCAGTTGCCGTCCGAAAAGTCGAGCCCCATCTCGGAATAGCGCTCTTTCTCATCAAGCCAGTTCGGCCGCACCTTCACCTGCAAAAACAGGTGCACCTTGCGTCCGAGAAACTCGGAAATCTCGACCCGCGCCAATTGCCCGACAACCTTAATTGTCTCGCCCTTCTTGCCAAGCAGGATACCTTTATGACCATCGCGAATGACATAAATGATCTGATCAATCTTCACCGACCCATCATCGCGTTCTTCCCAAGACTCTGTCTCGACCGTCAGTTGATACGGCAATTCCTGATGCAGGCGCAGCGTCAGCTTTTCGCGCGTCATCTCGGCGGCAATCATCCGCATTGGCAGGTCAGCGATTTGATCCTCGGGATACAGCCAAGGCCCCTCAGGCAAGACACCTGAAAGCCATTTCTTAAGGTGATCGACGCCGTGCCCCTTCTCGGCCGAAATCATAAACGTCTCGGTAAACGCGAACTTTTCGTTCATCTCTTCGGCCAGCTTCAACAGAACCGGCGCTTCCACACGGTCGATTTTGTTGATCGCAAGTGCGACAGGGGCCTGGCCGACGCGGTCGCCTATGCTTTCCAAAATCGCCTCAACGCCCGGCGTGATGCCCCGGTGCGCTTCAATCAACAACACGACGACATCTGCATCAGACGCGCCGCTCCATGCTGCGGCCACCATGGCGCGGTCTAGGCGACGGCGCGGCCGGAACAGTCCCGGTGTGTCGACAAACACAATCTGAGCGTCACCCTCAAGCGCAACGCCACGGATACGCGCCCGCGTTGTCTGAACCTTGTGCGTCACAATGGACACCTTCGCCCCGACCATGCGGTTCAAAAGTGTGGATTTTCCAGCGTTGGGTTCCCCGATAAGGGCCACGAACCCGGCGCGGGTGTTTAGAGAGTTTTCTGTCATATGCCAGCCAGTATGTGATTCTGGGTGCAAGGGCCAGACGGGAAGGGTTTTGACGTGAAAACCGACCGTCGCAGCCAGAAGTGCCCTTTCATTTCCATATTTCCGTCCCGTTGATGTCGTTTCTCGCTGCTAACACTCTATCATTATTGGATTATTTTTGGTGTTTCTATGGGATTACTTCGTTTTCTGTTTGGCCGGGGAGGCCCGTCTTCGGTTGCTGTCGAAAAAGACCGAGCCAGACGAAAGGATATCCCTCAGATTGTTGGGACAGGACCAGCGCCACCAAGATCGCAGCCCCGCACGCTTCCGCCCAAAGCTATTTCGCCAGAGAAGCCAGCGCAACCCGCTGGACCACTCCCTCCACCAGACCCTTCGGCGCAGCAAAATGTCACGCTGCCTTACTGTCGCTAAGCCAAGCGCGAAGAACGGGCAGAGCGCGCTCAGATTGTGTACCGCCACGCCTGCACGCCAGGACCCACGATCCTTAAGGGAAAATGCTACGTCATCGACGGTGACACCATTTCTATCAACAGCGTTCCAATACGGCTTGCAGGGATTGATGCACCCGAACTTGATCATCCCTATGGTAACAATGCCAAGTGGGCGATGGTCGCAATCACGCAAGGGCAGATCATCACGGCCAGGATTGCACCCGAGATGAGCTACGATCGCACGGTCGCTATCTGCTGTCTTCCAGACGGTCGTGACATTGCCGCCGAACTGGTCAAGCAAGGCCTCGCGCTTGACTGGCCGCTGTTCTCGAAGGGTCTCTACAAAGAGTACGAGCCCGAAGGCGTTCGCCGAAAACTCTGGATGACCACCAAACGTCAACCGCCGCCAGCGAATCGCTAAGCGGCCTCTACCCGTGCCAAAAGCGCCTTCGCCGATGCTTGCTCGGCCGCGCGTTTTGACGTCGCCCTCGCGGTTTCGGCCTCGCCGGTGCTTAGACGCGCTTCAACCGTAAACATCGGCGCGTGGTCAGGGCCTTCGCGCCCAATTGCTTCATAGGTCGGAGGCGCCAATCCGCGCGCCTGCGCCCATTCCTGTAACGACGTCTTAGGATCGCGCGCGTCGCCTTCAACGGTCTCGATGCGCGACTTCCACAACTGAAGCACAACATCGCGCGCCGCCGCGAAACCTGCATCCTGATGGACGGCAGCAATCACCGCCTCCATCGCGTCAGCCAACAAGGCATCTTTGCGCCGCCCGCCGGACATCATCTCGGATCGCCCAAGCCGCAGCACAACACCAATGTCGATATCACGCGCAACCGCAGCGCAGGTTTCCTTGCGCACCAAGGCATTAAACCGGGGCGCAAGTTGCCCTTCGGCAGCACTTGGGTCCGCATGCAAAAGTGCCTCGGCAATCACCAGCCCAAGCACGCGATCACCCAGAAACTCCTGACGCTGGTTGTCGGGGCGGGTCTCGCTTGCGATCGAAGGGTGCGTCACGGCCCGGATCAGAAACTCCGGCTGCTTGAAGGCGTGCCCAAGTCGGGCGGCAAACGCATCAAGTTCAGCCGAGGTCTTCATCACTCAATTGCCTTAAAGAACCGGTCCATGCGCCATGTCCACACGAAGAACAACGACCGGCCCGCCGACGAAAAGACCACGCGATCCGCACGCCCGATCAGGTTCTCAAACGGCACAAGTCCCACGCCAGAAGGCTGCGGCACGCGGCTATCGGTAGAATTATCGCGGTTATCGCCCATGAAAAAGTACATGCCTTCAGGCACCCGCGTGACGCCTGTGTTGTCCAGACGTGTCGGACCGGCGTCCAAAACAGAATGCTGAGTACCGTCGGGCAGCGTCTCGACCGCCTTCGCCTTCGCGCATTCATCGCCAAACGACACGCGCATTTCGATACAAATCGGCGTCGTCCCAATTGGACCCTGCCGCTCGTAGATTTCGGTGAACATTCCCTCTTGAACCAGCGGAGCAGCCGAGCCGTTGATATACAAAACGCCGGTCCGCATCTGAATAGTATCACCCGGAATGCCAATCAAACGCTTTACAAAGTCCTGCCCGTTCGACGGATGGCGAAAGACAACAACGTCTCCCCGCGCGGGTTCTGCGCCCCAGATACGCCCGTCAATAGGACAGATGCCGAACGGACAGGAATACTGCGAATAGCCGTAAGCCATCTTGTTGACGAACAGGAAATCACCAATCAACAAAGTGTCTTTCATTGACCCCGACGGGATCCAAAAAGGCTGAAAAAACAAGGTGCGGAAGACACCCGCAATCAAAAGAGCATAGACAACGGTTTTGATCGTCTCGACGATCCCGTCTAGGATCGTACTGGTACTGTCGGACATCTGTGTTCAGCCTCTTTCAGGTCGAGGCTTTCTGAGGCGTGGCGGATGCCCTGTCAAGCAAGCCGCCGCGTTGCCTCGGGCGTCGGAATATCACCAGACTGTCCAAGGGCGCGCGCCTCAATCAGCACAAAGGCCTGTGCCCAGGGGTGATCATCGGTCAATGTCACATGGATTACGGCCTCAAACCCCTGCGGCGTCATCGCCTCAAGCCGCTTTTGCGCCCACCCCGTCACATGCATCACCGGCTGGCCGGACGACATATTGGTGACCGACATATCCTTCCACGCAATCCCCATGCGAAGACCTGTGCCTAGCGCTTTTGAGCACGCTTCCTTCGCCGCCCAGCGCTTGGCATAGGTTCCGGGCGTATCCGCGCGCCGCTCGGCTTTTGCCTGTTCAATATCCGTGAATACACGGTTGCGAAACCTGTCGCCATGCCGCTCAAGAACGCCTGCAATGCGCTCGATATTGCAAAGATCGGTGCCGATACCAAGGATCATAGGCCTGCCTGCGTTACTTCGCTTGCCATATGAGGCCTCGACCGCTGGCTTGGCAAGGTTTTGGCAACCGTGTTGGTCTAAGCATCATCGCTATGGGGCTAAACCTTATCTTTGCATTGATGCTGTGCCGCTGCGGTGACCTGGCGTGGAATACCTCGCTGGCTGATGCCCCGACCGTCCGCCGTGTGATGATCGACAGCGTCAAACCCGGGATAACCAGCAAAGCTCAGTTGCGCACGGGCGCTCAACCGGTCGACGCAACACATGCGTTAAAACGCTCTGCGGGAGTTTCGTGTCCCAGCGTCTTTCGAGGCCGTTCGTTGCGCTGTCCTGCGACAGCACTCAGCTTTGCTTGGCTATGTATCGACAAATCCGTGCCATTTGGAAAGTACTGTCGCTGCAAGCGCTTAGTATTTTCGTTTGTACCGCGCCTATCCCGGTACAATCCGCGCGGTCAGAACGCGGATCGACGCGGTGCCAAACAACCGCCCAAAGCCCGCATCAAGCACCCGCGCTGCGCGCATAGAGCCCGCTATAATTCTTCTGGCGGAAAACAACACCGCATACCCAAGAAACACGACCGATGAACAGGCCATTAATGCCCTATATAGAAACCAGACATCCCACATCGAGGCGTCTCGCAGCAAATCGATTGCAGAGATCGCGCCCCAGGCCAAAATAGCTTTCGGATTGGTCAGGTGGATCGCCAAGCCGCGCAGAAAACTATGCCTGCTTCCGTCTGCCCGTGCTGACAAAGACCTGCCGTACCACGCAGACCGCAGCGATTCGATCGCCAGTCATAACAATTACACCGCGCCGACTTATGCGCGTCGTCCCTTTCCGATCGCCGTCGACGAGATTGCCAAAGTCGCGGGACCTGGGCTTGCGCCTGCTAACATTCAGCCGACAAGAACAACCCAAAGGTCAATGCTCACTTTCGGGCCTCATCCATGATCGTACGCATTTCACGGATCGCGGGTTCAAGCCCCAGGAAGATTGCCTCGCCAATCAGGAAATGCCCGATATTCAATTCCCGCACTTCCGCAATCGCCGCCACCGGCGCCACCGTGTCATACGTCAGTCCATGTCCGGCATGCACCTCAAGCCCAAGCGAATGCGCGAAGTTCGACATCTCGCAAAGGCGCACCAACTCGGCGTCGCGTTCCTCGAAGAGACCGTCGGCATGGGCCTCGCAATACGCCCCGGTGTGCAATTCAATCACTTCCGCGCCAATCCGGTTCGCCGCCTCGATCTGGCGCATTTCTGCCGCGATGAAAATCGAGACCCGGCACCCGGCATCACGCAAAGGTGCGATAAAATGCGCCAGACGGTTCTCGTCCCTCGCGACTTCCAGCCCACCCTCGGTGGTGCGCTCTTCCCGCTTTTCCGGAACAATACACACAGCATGCGGCTTGTGACGCAATGCTATTTTTTGCATCTCGTCCGTCGCTGCCATCTCGAAATTCAAGGGCACTGACAAAACGTCCATCAGACCATCAATGTCGGCATCCGAGATATGCCGGCGGTCTTCGCGCAAATGCGCGGTGATCCCGTCTGCTCCGGCTTCCTCGGCAATCTTGGCCGCGCGCAACGGGTCAGGATACGCCCCTCCGCGCGCGTTGCGCACAGTAGCCACGTGATCGATGTTTACGCCCAATCTGAGGGGGATTAGCTCTGCCATGTTGGCCTCCTTGCCCTTGTCTGGGCAGAGACTAGTAGCGCGCGCCGACTTAACAAGCGCAAAGGGGCGGGAAACCCGCCCCAAAAGGAATTAGTGAACGTTCACCGGGGCGAAATCGTTCTGACGCGCCAAAGCAAATGCCATCGAACGGTCTTTGACCAAAGCAAGACGCGCGCCATCAGCCGAATGGACGGCATAGATATGCTCACTGCCCATGGCTTGATCCTGCACATCTTCCGGCAGGTCCGCGACCGCCACCTGACGAACGTAGACAATCTTATCAGCGTCCAGCTTTTTGAAATCAAATTGCGTATTCATACCACCTGCTCCTCTCAAGTCTTATTTATGCGGATTGTCTGCACCACCTGATCCGGCACGGCGCGCGCCATATCGATATGCAGCAAGCCGTTTTCCATCGACGCGCCCGCAACATCGACTCCATCAGCTAACAAAAATGTCCGCTGAAACTGCCGCGCCGCGATCCCACGATGCAAAAACACCCGATCCGCACCGTCATCTGCCTGCTTTCCCCGCACAACAAGCTGCCGGTTCTCTACTGTGATCGACAAGTCGTCCTCACCAAATCCGGCCACTGCCAGCGTGATGCGGAACCCGTTGTCACGCACCTGCTCTATATTATACGGGGGGTAGCCGTTTTCGGATTTCGCTGTGCGTTCCACCAGCCGTTCAAGCTGGTCAAAGCCCAGAAGATAGGGGTGCGTCCCCAAGGTTAGTTTTGTCATGCGACGTCCTTATAAAGCGACGGTGCGGTGTCCGGCCCCTATCGGCGACCGGTTGAGTTAGAAATATGGGGACGCAATGCGGCGTTAACAAGGCCAGTTCGCGCTTTGAAATTAAGGGCGTTCACGTTATCTAAAGGTCTGACACACAACCCTCGGCCAAATAACATGACGCAAGCTCCGCCACACAAGATGGACCACGAAGAGGTTCTGCGCTTCAAGCTTGAAACGTGGCGGCGCGAGCATCGCGACCTCGACGAGGCAATCCGTGCGCTGGACGATCGTGGAACAGGCGATCCTTTGACCGCAAAACGCCTGAAAAAGCAGAAACTTTTGCTCAAAGACCGCATTGCTCAGCTTGAAGACGAATTGACGCCCGATATCATTGCCTGAAACGTTGCGACCCTTGAGCTCCATCGCTAGGGTCCGCTCGAAACCACGGGGGATCAGCGCTTGACCGTAAAAGTTGGCATCATCATGGGCAGTCAATCCGACTGGCCGACCATGAAACCCGCATGCGAAATTCTCGACACGCTTGGCGTTGCATACGAGACCAAGATCGTCTCTGCGCACCGCACCCCGGATCGCCTCTGGGACTACGGCAAAACTGCCGCTGATCGCGGTCTGCAAGTGATTATCGCTGGTGCAGGTGGTGCCGCCCACCTTCCCGGCATGATGGCCTCCAAGACCCGCATCCCCGTGATTGGCGTTCCCGTCGAGACCCGCGCCCTGAACGGCCTCGACAGTCTCTATTCGATCCTGCAAATGCCGCGCGGTTTTCCCGTAGCCACAATGGCAATCGGCGGCGGTATGAACGCGGGCCTGATGGCCGCCCAGATGCTCGCCACAACCGATGCCACCCTCGCCGCCCGTATCGACGCTTGGCGAGACGCCCTCACAGCCTCGATCCCGCAAGAGCCCCGCGATGACTAAGCCGCTAAATCCCGGACAAACCATCGGGATCCTCGGCGGAGGCCAGCTTGGTCGAATGCTGTCGATGGCCGCCGCCCGCCTTGGCCTCAAAGTCCACATCTATGAGCCCGGAGCGAACCCGCCCGCAGGTGAGACCGCCCACCGGCTCACCACCGCATCATACGACGACGCCGAAGCTCTTGCCGCCTTCGCCGAAAGCGTCGACGTGGTCACTTACGAATTCGAGAACGTCCCCGCCGCCGCCCTCGACCTGATCGAAGCGCGCGTGCCGATCCGCCCCAACCGCCAGACGCTTGCCACCAGTCAGGACCGCCTGGCCGAAAAGACATTCCTGATCGACATCGGCCTCGCAACGGCCCCCTTCGCCACCGTCAACACCGAGGCCGACCTGGCGCAGGCATTGGCTCAAGTCGGCATGCCCTCAATCCTGAAAACCCGACGCCTTGGTTATGACGGCAAAGGGCAGGCGCGCATCAATGACCGCCACGACGCCCCCGCAGCGCTTGCCGCGATGAACGGGGCCGATGCGATTCTTGAAGGTTTCGTCAATTTCGACCGCGAAATCAGCGTCATTGCCGCGCGTGGCCTCGACGACACCATCGCCTGCTTTGAACCGGGCGAAAACGTCCACAAGGACGGCATCCTCGATACCACGCGGGTCCCCGCTGACATCTCCGCCGCGACCCGCGAACGCGCCTTCGGCATCGCAGGCACAATCCTGACCGCGCTCGACTATATCGGGGTGATCGGCGTCGAGATGTTCGTGTCCAGCGATAACCTCATCATCAACGAATTCGCCCCGCGCGTGCACAATTCAGGCCATTGGACCGAAGCCGGCGCGGTCATCGACCAGTTTGAACAACACATCCGTGCCGTCGCAGGCTGGCCGCTTGTAGATCCCTTGCGTCACTCGGACGTTGAAATGACCAACCTCATTGGCGACGACATCAATCAAACGCATGACATCGCATGCGAAACCGGCGCGCGGCTCCACCTGTACGGCAAAGCCGAAGCGCGTCCGGGCCGCAAGATGGGCCACGTCACCCGCATTCTTGGCCCCGTAACCGACCGCAACTGACATGCGCCGCATCCGCCTCGCCACCCGCGGTCTGATCTTCAAAGACGACAAACTTCTTCTCGTCAACGCATGGCCCGACGGCAAAAGCGACCTTATGTGCGCCCCCGGCGGAGGGGCCGAGCTTCACCAATCCCTTCCAGAAAACCTCGCGCGCGAAGTCCTTGAGGAAACCGGCCTGACCGTAGCCGTTGGCGCGTGTGTCCTGATCAACGAGTTCCACGATCCCGACGGCGACTTTCATCAGGTCGATATCTACTTTCGCTGCACGGTTGTCGCGGGCGAAACCTCAGAAGATTGGAAAGACCCCGAAGGCGTCGTCACCGACCGCCGCTGGGTCACGCGCGCGGAATTGGCCACCTTGCGCGTCAAACCCGATAGCTTGGCTGACGTCGCATGGGATCACGATGAACGCGCCGCCTATGACCTCTTGGAACCCATCCTGCGCTGACCGCCCAGCACGCCCAAAGCGACGCCGCCAAGCACCACGGCGCTGGCCATGATCAACCGCCCGCTGGCCACCTCGCCCAAGATCAAAACGCCGCCCAAAACCGCGATCACCGGCACCGTAAGCTGAACCAACGCCGCCACCGCCGCGTCCAGCTTCGGCAAAACACTGTACCAAAGCGCATAGCCCAAGCCCGACGTCATCGCGCCGCAGACAATCGCCAGAAATGCGCCTGACACGCTCATGCCATCCTGCACGATTAACAAGGCCACCAAGGCAAAAGGGATCGAACAGATGAAATTCGCCCCCGTTTCGGCCATCGGATCGCTCGCCCCGCGCCCGGCCAGCGAATAAATGCCCCAACTGACTGCGGCGATCCCCATCATCAACGCTGCTCCCAAAGGAGGCGCCCCGAACGCGCCCGGCCACAAAAGCCAGACCAACCCGCCAAACGCCACGGCCGCACCAACCCAGCGCAAAACGGGCGGCCTCTCGCCTTTGAGCAAGGCCCCAGCGAACATCGTCACTTGCACGCCGCCAAACAGGATCAAGGCCCCGACACCCGCGTCCAAAGCCACATAAGCGAACGAAAAGCCCAGCATATAGGCCATGAGTGATCCGGTCCCGACCGCACGCCGCCTCACCAACAATGGCGGCAAACCACCTCGCAATAGAAGCAAAACCCCTAGGCACACCGCCCCTGCCACAACCCGCAATGCCTGAAAGGCAGCCGGTCCGGTCGTGCCATCCAAAAGCGCCCAACGATTGAGGATCGAATTCGACGCAAAGGCGACCATTGTCAAAGCGGTGAGCGCAAGAAGCCTCATCCCTCTTGGCCGCTTTCATCGTCCGCAAAGGCCTTGGCATAAGAATGGGGTATCACTTTGGACAGATCTTCTGCCCCGCGGCCAGCATCCATCATCTGCGCGTACCTGTCGGCGGCAGCGTCGATGGCCGGAACATTCGCACCGACACACGACGCCGCGCGTCTTATCACCGCAAGGTCCTTTAGAATGCCCGCAACAGAAAAGCCGACGGCCTCCATGTCTCCACGGATCATCGGAAGGCGCGTCACAAAGGCAGGCGCGGCCGCAGGGCTCGTCTCCAAAAACCCCAGCATCGTCTCAAACGGCAAGCCCAGCCTTGCGCCCGTTTCCATCGCCTCCGACAGGACTTCCCACATTCCGCCCAGCGCCATGTTGTTGACAATCTTGGCCGATGCGCCCGCTCCAAGCGGTCCTACGTGCACGCATTTTGCCGACAACAGCGCGCCAACCGGTGCAAACCGCTCCACGTCAGCATCGTGGCCCCCAATGAATATGCCGATGGTTCCTGCAACCACCATGTTCGGGCCCCCGGAGATCGGCGCATCTAGGAGGCGCCCCTGCGCCGTTTCGATCGCGCCCACCATCTGTCGCACAATATCAGGCGACACAGTCGAAGTCTCGACCACCAACCGGCTGCCCAAATCCAACGCGGCCAAACTGGCAAGCACCTCGCGCACGGCGGCGTCATCAAACAATGACAGGATCAAAACATCTGAGGTTGCGACAAGGTCTTCAAGACTGCCGGTCACTTGAAAACCATCCGCCTTCGCACACGCTGCGTCGACGCCGCTGCGCGTCCATCCGCGGACTTCGACACCTTGTGTTGCCAGCCGCGCGGCCAAGGCCCAGCCCATACGGCCCAACCCGATTATTCCAATCCGCTCCACCATCAGAATGCCTTTCGTTCCTTTTTTGCCAAGACCCGCTTCGAATGAGTCGCCAAAAAACGGCTCTGGTCCTTAGCGAATATCTAAAGCCGCAAACGTCAGCACCGGCGCAATACCGCCGTTACGCCGGCGTCGTGCCGACGTGGGTTTTTAGCCCTTCCAAGCCCCATTTCGCACGGTGTCGATCATCAGTTGTACGTTCTCAGGATCAGCGTCCGGCGTGATCCCGTGGCCAAGGTTAAAGATATGGGGACCCTTTGATAATACCCGACAAATCTCGCCTGTTTCGTCCACCAAAGCTTGTCCACCTGTCACCATATGGCTTGATTTCAGGTTGCCCTGTACACAGCCATCAACCTGCACGTGCTCCGCCGCCCAGGCAGCATCAACCGAGTTGTCCAAAGCCACACAATCGGCCCCCGTAGCCTTTGAAAACCCAATATATTTTTCGCCAGCCTCGCGCGGGAAGACAATCACAGGAATACCCGGATGCCGCACTTTCATTTCCGCTATGATCCGCCTCGTGGGTTCCAGCGCAAACTCTTGAAAATCTTCCCCTTTCAGCGATCCAGCCCAGCTATCAAACAACTTTACGACTTCCGCCCCGGCCTCGATCTGCGCCGAGAGATATTCAATCGTTGCTTCCTCGATCCGACCCATAAGCGCTCTAAAAAGCGGGCGATTTCCGGCCTTTAAAGCATGCGCAGGCCCCTGATCAGGCGTGCCACGGCCCGCGATCATATATGTCGCAACCGTCCAGGGCGCGCCCGCAAAGCCGATCAACGTCGTCTCTTTTGGCAACTCACGCGCCAATGTGCGAACCGTGCCATAGACCGGTGCAAGGAGATCATGGATCGCATCGCCGGGCTTCAACGCATCAAATCCAGCCTGATCCGTGATCGTCGACAGCCGCGGTCCCTCGCCAGTGACAAACCAAAGGTCCGCGCCCAGCGCTTGAGGGATCAACAGAATATCGGCGAAAAGAATAGCCGCATCAAAGCCATAGCGTCTGATTGGCTGAAGCGTGACCTCGGCTGCAAGGTCGGAATTATAGCACAAAGACAGAAAGTCCCCGGCCTCGGCGCGCGTCGCGCGATATTCCGGCAAATACCGTCCAGCTTGCCGCATCATCCAGATCGGAGGGGTGTCCAACGTCTCGCCAGCCAGCGCGCGCAGAATCAACTTTTCTTTTGCCATGTCAGAATACCTTCATTGATCGACGAAAGAGGTCCCAGTCAGAGGTACGATTGTCAACACAATCAGTTGTCAGTATTTTCCGAGGCCCTTAGACATTCACTCATGAGAAAAATGCCCGATATCGAAAATCCGTTCCGCATCGGCACCCGAGGGTCTCCTCTGGCGCTTGCGCAAGCCCACGAAACCCGCGACCGCCTTTGCGCCGCATTCGATCTGCCATCCGAGGCCATCGAGATCGTTGTGATCAAAACGACCGGCGATGCGATCCTTGACCGACCATTGAAGGAGATCGGCGGAAAGGGCTTGTTTACGCGGGAAATCGAGGACGACCTGCTTGCAGGCAGGATCGACATCGCCGTCCATTCCATGAAGGATATGCCCGTTGATCAACCGGGCGGTCTGACACTCGATTGCTACTTGCCTCGCGAAGACGTCCGCGACGCGTTCATCGCACCCGCAGGCGGCACGCTTTCTGGCCTCGCCCCCGGCACCAAGGTCGGCACGTCATCGCTCCGCCGCAAAGCGCAACTTCTGAACCGACGCCCCGACCTTGAGATCGTCGAGTTTCGCGGTAACGTTCAGACAAGGTTGAAGAAACTTGAAGCTGGCGTGGCCCATTGTACCTTCCTTGCGATGGCTGGTCTGAACCGTCTCGGCATGTCTGAAGTCCCCGCAACAGCCATAGATATCAGCGAAATGTTGCCCGCCGTGGCACAAGGCGCTATCGGGATCGAACGCCGTGGCGACGACGCCCGCGCGACCGAAATACTTGCGGCATTACACCATTTGGAAACCGGGCAGCGCCTTGCTGCAGAGCGCGCTTACCTCGCCGCACTCGATGGATCCTGTGAAACACCGATCGCGGGCCTTGCTACGCTCGACGGAGGCACACTTACCCTGCGCGGTGAGATCCTGCGTTCCGATGGCTCAGAAGCGCTAAGCGACAGCCGCACCGGCCCAATCGAAGACGGCGTCGCAATCGGTCGTGAACTTGCGGAAAGCCTTTTGGCGCGCGCAGGCGATGGCTTTTTTGACTGGAAAACCGCGTCCTGAAGGGACGCGTCGTCAGCGCCCGATTAAAGCAACCGGCGCATGTTCAGCACGTTCGTAATCCAACGGCGCACGATCCGCCGCGATTGTCTCGCGCTTGAACTCGTAGACCATCTCGCCCGCGTCCTCCTCTGACGCCACGATCAGGCACTGCGACATATGCCGCGCACCGTCGTAGACATCGACAAGCCCGCGCAATTGCGGCCCCTCGTCGGCATCAATCGCGAATCCTTCATCCCAGTAGCGTAAAATGGTAAACGTCTGGTCGCCGACCTGAACCCGCAGACGGCTTTTCTTAGCTCGGCTGCGTTTACGCGCAGCTTCAAGCCCCTGACGCACCTCTTTTGGCAGATACTCTGACATAGCATCATTCCCCCCAAGCCAGATCATGGAGCGATTCGCTCCAACGTCAAAGAGAACACTGATTTCACGATGGAAAAGTGAAACAATACCGGGGAGATCACATGATTTCGTCGGCGGCTGTTTTCGACTCCCGCATTTCCGCACAGCCACTCTGTTTTTGCGGATATGGTTTTTAGTCACCCTCGCCCCATATGAGACGCCAAAGGAGATCACGCATGGGTCAGCTTGTTAACGGCGTCTGGCACGACGTCTGGTACGATACGAAAGCCTCGGGCGGAAAATTCGTTCGCTCAAAGGCGAAATTCCGCAACTGGGTCACTGCCGATGGCGCCCCCGGCCCCTCCGGCAACGGCGGCTTCAAGGCCGAGGCGGACCGCTACCACCTCTATGTTTCGCTTGCATGCCCCTGGGCGCACCGAACCCTGATGTTCCGCAAACTCAAGGGACTCGAAGACATCATCACCGTCTCTGTGGTGCATCCCGATATGCTTTCGAACGGCTGGACATTTGATGCGACATTCCCAGGCGCGACTGGCGACACGCTGTTTGGCCTGCCCTTCGCGCGCGACATCTATATCAAGGCCGATCCCGGTATCTCAGGGCGTGTCACGGTGCCAATCCTGTGGGACAAAAAGAACGCGACCATCGTCTCGAACGAAAGCTCCGAAATCATTCGTATGTTCAACTCGGCTTTCGAAGCGCTGACAGGCAATAAAGACGATTTTTGGCCCGCCCACATGCGCGACGAGATCGAAACTTTGAACGCGCGAATTTACGACACGTTTAACAATGGCGTGTATAAGTGCGGCTTCGCCATGTCACAGCACGCTTACAACGATGCTGTCACCAAATTGTTTGAAACACTCGATTGGCTTGAAGATCATTTATCAACAAACCGATATCTTATGGGCGACCAGATCACAGAGGCAGATTGGCGGCTTGTGCCGACCTTGTTCCGCTTCGATCTGGTCTATCACTTGCACTTCAAGTGCAATCGCAATCGGATTGTCGATTTCCCGAACCTTTGGGCCTACACGCGCGAACTCTATCAATGGACCGCACCGAACGGCAGTCTGATCGCGGACACGGTCAACTTCGACCACATCGTGCGCCACTATCACTTTAGCCACGAAACCATCAATCCGCACCGGATCATTCCGATCAATCCGGTCATCGATTGGGACGCCCCGCACGGTCGCGAAAAGGCAAGCGCCGCTTAGCTTGCACCGCCGTGATACCCGACAATCGCAGCGGCGTTCGGAATGTGATTGAAAATCGAGCCGCCAGAAAAAAAGGTGCTTTTGGAAACAACCATAACGCGGGCACGAGGCCAACGATCGCTGGCACAGTCTGCAATCGCGATTGCGCTGCCATTCTCAAGACCAAGATCAAGCAAAATCACATCGATACTGCGTATCAGCCTGTAGTTCACCGCGTCCGCCTGACTGTGGACGACAGCCCAAGTCGTTTCAGCGCGCTCCAGATGACGCGACCAAATGCGCGCCAGACCCGGACTATTTGCATCAATCAATACCACCATTCCCGCTCCGGCGGCGGGGAACCGCTGCGGATGTCTACCCCGCGGGCATATTTGACTGTGAATACTGCACAAGCAGTTAATTTGAGTGAATTTTTTGTTAACCTTTAGCGACGTCTTGCCGATCTCCGGCTTGCTCCGCGACGTGTCGATGCTAGGGTTCGCACAACATTTCCAACGGATCACGGTCGTCATGAAACATCTCCTCTCCGCCCTCGCAGTCGCTTTGGTATTGCCCGCATCAGCCGCGTTTGCATGCGGCGGCTCGTTTCAAAGTTTCGTTGCAGATTTGAAATCCGAGGCGCGCAACAAGGGTGCTTCGGCCGCTGCCACAGATCGCTTTTTTGCCAATGTTGCAAAGGACGACGCGGTTCTGCGGGCGGATAGGTCCCAAGGGATTTTCACTCGGCCTTTCCTCGATTTCTCGAACCGGTTGATCTCGAATAACCGTTTCCAAAGCGGGCTGAGCAACGGCCAGAAATGGGACGCCGTGTTTGATCGGATCGACCGTGACTATGGCGTCTCGCGCGGCGTTCTGCTGGCATTCTGGGCCTTCGAGACCGACTTCGGCGCTGTTCAAGGTGACTTCAATACGGTTAACGCGCTGGTCACACTTGCGCATGATTGCCGCCGTCCCGAACTTTTTCGCCCACAGGTATTTGCCGCCTTGGAGCTCTACGAACGCGGCGATCTCGATCCGTCCCGCACGACCGGTGCCTGGGCCGGAGAGATCGGGATGGTGCAAATGTTGCCCAGAGACATCATCGAAAATGGGGTCGATGGAGACGGAGACGGCCACGTCACACTCAAGACCTCGCCCGCCGATGCTTTGACGTCTGGCGGCAAAATGCTGAGCTCGCTTGGTTGGCGCGCTGGCGAGCCATGGCTTCAGGAAGTGACCATGCCGCGTGACTTCAATTGGTTCGCAACCGGGCTGGATAAAAAACGCGCCGCGCGCGACTGGGCGCGCGCCGGGGTCGCCCCGAAAAGTGGCCAGCTCGCGGCCCCAAATCTACCCGCATCCATCGTTTTACCGCAGGGCCACCGCGGCCCCGCGTTTCTGGCATACCCAAATTTCGATGTGTTTTTCGAGTGGAACCAAAGCTTTGTCTACGTCACCACAGCTGCGTATTTCGCAACTCGTCTTGAAGGCGCCCCTCGCCTTACGGCCAGAGACCCGACGCCCGGCCTTGGTCGCGACGCGATGAAGTCCCTGCAGAGAAAGCTACAGTCACGTGGCTATGGCGTTGGTGGGATCGACGGTATTTTGGGCGCAAACACCCGCGCAGCGGTTCAAGCCGAGCAAAAACGGCTCGGGTTGCCGGCTGACGCATGGCCAACACAGGCGCTACTAAATGCGCTCTAACAAATCTGAATGACGCCACGGTCACCGGGCTTACACCCCAAACCGTTGCTGACTGACCCGACATTCATAATCGCTGCTAAAGCAATCACAATCAAACCGGCCAGGAGAAAATCTTTCATGAAAACCCCCACTCTTTACCACCGAGGGGAAGGTGAGCGGTAAGTGCCGGTCATTTCAAGGAAATCCGCCCCTAATCGGCGGCAACAGTGATGTTCCGAACTGGAAACCTTACGCCCTCGGCCGTGATGAGGATGGCGCGTGTTCCGTCTTTTACGAAGACATCGCAGCGCCCGGAGCCGTTGTCGAAATTGATGCAAACCTGGCTGTTGTCACCCAAGACGTATGTTCCCTCCCAGACTGGACCGTCATCTGTATAAGTATACCTGTACCGTCCACTATTCAGAAAAGTAGATTTGGAACCATCAAAAAATTCAATGACTTGCCCCGCCAACAAGCCGGTCAGTTCCCTCTGTTCGAGCCGAGTATCACTGTCACGAAGGCCGCCCAAGGCCGACGCCAGACCGGCCAGGATAGTGAAGACAAAAATCACCACAATTCTCATGGTCCAAAACTGCGTTACTAACAGAGCTGTGACCAATCGCGATTGCGTTGCCTATTCGGCCGCCAACGGAATATCCCGTCTCCCAATCTCTGCAATCTCAGCCGTTACGATCTCCATCAGACCCGCAAAACTTTGGAAATTTCCGTTTGGCCGAATGGCCTGCTCGTTCATGTAAAGCGCGCGATCAATCTCGATCTGGACGGCGTGTTGCCCTCGCGAAGGGCGCCCATAGTGCTGCGTCACGAAGGCGCCGGCAAATGGCGCGTTACGTGCAACTCGCAGACCAGTCGCCGCAAAAGCTGCCTCGATGCGGTCAACAATCTGGCTTCCAGCGGCCGCGCCGAACCGGTCGCCCAGAACGATATCGGGCCGCGTCCCACGCGGATGCGACAGGCTTTCGATAGCTTCATGAGGCATCGAATGGCAGTCGATCAGAACCGCCTCGCCAAACAGAGCATGACTTTCGTCGAGCAAGACCTGAATCGCGTCGTGCCAGGGCTTCCAAACATCTCGGATACGGGTATCGGCTTCCCGTCTAGTAAGCTTCCCACGATAAATCGCGCGCCCGTTTGCAACAACACGCGGCACCACACCGAGCCCCGAGGCTACGCGTGGATTATGCGTCTGGCGCGTCAGACCTTCGATCAACGCAGGGTCCAGTTCATCGAACGACCTGTTCACATCGATCCAAGCCCGCGGATAAGTCGCCGTTAGAAGAGGCGCGCCATGTTTCGGCGCAAAATCAAAGAGTTGGTCTACAAACGCGTCCTCGGATGATCTTAGCGTGCGTTCATCCAAGACCGAGCGGCGCACAAAGCTCCACGGATACACGCGCCCTGAATGGGGCGAGGCGAAGACAACGCTTGTTGTCCGGACATCCGGCATCCTCAGTCTATAGGGTTTCACGCGTTCTGCTCCTTGCTCAAAATGATTATAGAGCAATTCTTCTGTATGCCAAAAGCCCTTGAAGTGATGAGGCGAACCTACTATAGCCAGCCCGACCAGCGCGGGGCTTGCCCCGCGTATTGTTCTTTTGAACAGGGTGGAAAAGTTTGAAGACAGGGCGATTAGCTCAGCGGTAGAGCACTTCGTTGACATCGAAGGGGTCACTGGTTCGATCCCAGTATCGCCCACCATGAACCGTCATATTCCTTCGGGAAATATGGCAGAAACGAAACCTAAGGCGCTCTTCACGCGCCGCGACAAAGGGAGAAGGACTATGAAAGTTCGCAACTCGCTCCGCTCGCTGAAGAACCGGCACCGTGATTGCCGCGTCGTGCGCCGCAAGGGCCGCGTCTATGTGATCAACAAGACGCAGCGTCGGTTCAAAGCACGTCAGGGCTGATTCGCTCTGACGGCGACAGAATTTAGAAAAGGCCGCTTCGCAAGAATGCGGTCTTTTTTGTGTGCAGTATTGTGATTCACCGCGAATAATTTGATCAAATTGCGCTTCGACCGCTTGCCGCACCGCACTCCTAGTGACATGTCTCAGCCGACAAAGCGAAGGACGCCCCATGATTGAAAAACGCCAATTTTATATCAACGGCTCGTGGGTCGACCCCATTGCCGGCAAAGCCTGTGACGTTATTGATCCGTCGACTGAAGAAGCGGTCGCAACCATTTCGCTTGGTGGTCAAGCCGATACAGATGCCGCGGTTGCGGCTGCTAAAGCGGCTCTGCCCGCGTGGCGGGCGCTTTCTGTGGCTGATAGAATCGCTTACGTTCGAAACATTCTTGAGGTTTATACCGAACGCCAACACGACATGGCGAAAGCCATGAGCCTTGAAATGGGCGCACCGATCGACTTTTCCCTCGAAGAACAAGTCAGCTCCGGCGATTCGCACATCCGTGGCTTCCTCAAAGCTGTCCAGGGCTTCGAATGGGAGCATCGCCTGAATGGCAAGGCCGGAACCCGGATCATTAAGGACCCGATCGGCGTGGTCGGCATGATAACACCGTGGAACTGGCCAATGAACCAGGTAACCCTGAAGGCAATTCCCGCGCTGATAACCGGCTGTACGATGGTGCTGAAGCCGTCCGAGATAGCGCCCCTATCATCTCTCCTATTTGCCGAAATCGTTGACGCTGCTGGTGTTCCGGCAGGCGTGTTCAATCTGGTAAACGGCGACGGCGTTGGCGTCGGCTCGCAGCTTTCCGTGCATCCTGACGTCGATATGATTTCCTTCACCGGGTCCACGCGTGCAGGGATCGCTATCTCGAAAGCTGCCGCAGAAACTTTGAAACGCGTGTCATTGGAACTTGGCGGCAAAGGGGCGAACATCGTCTTTGCTGACGCCGATGATGACGCGGTGCAACGTGGCGCGCGTCATTGCTTTGAGAACACCGGACAGTCGTGTAACGCGCCCACCCGCATGTTGGTTGAACGGTCGCGGTACGAGCGCGCGGTCGAAGAAGCCGCTGAAATTGCGCGCAACACCCACGTCGCAAAGGCTGCTGAGAAAGGCGCGCACATTGGTCCGCTTGTCAGCGAGTTGCAGTTCAACAAAGTACAATCTTTGATCCAGTCCGGCCTCGATGAAGGCGCGCGTCTCGCAGCAGGCGGTGTCGGACGACCTGATGGCCTCAACCGTGGATACTTTGTCTGTCCAACCGTTTTCGCCGATGTGACCCCGGATATGACGATTATGCGCGAAGAAATTTTTGGGCCCGTTTTGTCAATCATGCCGTTTGATACGGCCGACGAAGCGCTCGCGATTGCCAACGACACGGTCTACGGCCTGACGAACTATGTGCAGTCAAGCGACCCGGAGAAACTCAAGCGCTTTGCCCGAGAGCTTCATTCCGGGATGGTGCAGATGAATGGTCAAAGCCGCGGCCAAGGCGCTCCCTTTGGCGGCGTCGGTCATTCCGGCAACGGACGTGAAGGCGGTGTTTGGGGTCTTGAGGAATTCGTCGAGATCAAATCTGTCGGCGGCTGGCCAGACTGATACCCTAACGCTTCAACATGGCGGCCTGTCGCGCGACCTCATCATCGAGTTCGTGCGTCCCATGGCGGGCAGAGTTCAAGGCATCGTCCTCGCTTTGTCCGTCCACGGCGCCTGCCGCAACCCGCGAAAGGCTGTAGGTCGGCACACGGACGATGCCTCTCAGCAGGTTCCGCGTAAGCGTCAAAACAGCAAGATACAGAGTGTGCGCGCCAAGAACCCCGGCGCCCTGGACCGTTGCACCCGAAGCAATCATTTCGCACGCAGATACATCCGACGACATATAGCTGCGACAGATCATCGGCCGTGCGTCATAGGCGCGGCAAAGCCGCGTTTCAGGATCAAGCGAAGGACAAGCCTTCGCATTCCAAGCCCGACCATCCGGTGCACCGGCCACGGGGACCAAAGCCTGATGCAGGCGACGGGCTTCAGCCTGGGTGATCGTACCACCGTCATCGCCACTTAGGATGCAGCAGAAAGCGCACCCAGGCGCACAGGCCGCTTTTGCCGCAGGACCGTTCGGATCGGCAAGCTGCGGTGCGATTGCGGTGCGCCCGATCGCTTCGGCGGCGTCCCCATCTCTGAGCCGGCGAAGGGCTGCATTCAAAGGCATCTCATACTGTATCGCCGTGTCGATCCACGCCACCAACGCACCGCGCGCAGGATCGCGCAACGCCGGCGGTACACCTTTTGTGGAGGCTTTTGCTACCCTTGCCCGCAAATCAGTCAATGTCTTAAAGCTTTTCATAAGCGTTGCCTCCGACGCTAGACGGACTCTCATGTGCAAAAACGATCAAACTCTGCACGCATACGCAACTATCTACCGAATTCATGAACATTATATCTTTGGGGAAACCAGACTTTTGCGATCTACGATGTTATCCCAGATCAAAGGACTGCACCACGTCACATCGCTCGCATCTTCAGCTTCGAAAAATAGCGCGCTTTGGTGTTCCCGGCGGGACCGAAGCCAATACGATCGATATCGAAATCCTTCCTTTGGCGGATTCAGCAGGTCAAGGCGCAGGCTCGGGACATCATATCGCCTGCGCCGTTGAAAACCGCGCACGGCAATTAGAGGCCCGCGAGGCGCTTATGGAACCGGGATATCAGGGAACGCCCGTGATCGACCGTAACGACTTCTGGGCGATCTACTTTCCGACCCCCAACGGTGTTCTGTTTGAGATCGCAACCAACGCGCCCAGTTTCGACGTCGACGAAGACACCGCGCATCTTGGCGACTCGCTGACGCTGCCAGCCCGGCACAGGCACTTGCGCGAAAAGTTCGAGCACCAGCTTGAACCGCCTGAAGACTGATGCTTTGGACGCTAAAACCCTAACCAAGGTCCTTAAAAAATCACCCCTAGAACGGCGTCTTCACTTTGAATGTCATCCCAATGCCCCCGTCGGGGTGACGTAAACGCAGGCTTTCGCTGTGCAACATCATACGCGAAAACTTCCGTGCGGGTCCTTCCGCATAGAACGGGTCCCCAAGAATGGGATGCCCAATTGCCAGCATATGGACTCGAAGTTGATGCGACCGGCCGGTCTGTGGGAACAAGCGGATCCGCGTCTCACTTTCATTGCTGCGCTGCACGCGCCACTCGGTTAAGGCAGCTTTGCCGTTCTCATGGTCAACCATCTGGCGCGGCCGGTTTGGCCAATCAACGATCAGCGGCAAGTCAATTATTCCGGTTTTTTCCGCCACCTGCCCCTGCACCCGCGCAACATACATCTTTTTGATGAAGCGCTTTTCGAACTGAAGCCCAAGATGTCGTTGCGCGTGCCGGGTGAGCGCGAAGACCATCACCCCGGAGGTATCGCGATCCAACCGATGCACCAAAAGAGCCTCCGGAAAGGCCGCCTGAACGCGCGACAGCAAACATTCGGCTAGATGCGCGCCTTTTCCCGGGACAGAGAGCAAGCCATCAGGCTTACCGACGATCAATATTTCGTGGTCCATATGGATCACATCAAGCGGTACATCAGGGGGAGTGTATTCAGAATTCAAAACTGCGGCACGCTTTCTGAAATTTCATAGTAATCGCTTTTTTCGGCAGCAAAGATGTGCTTCTCCAGCTTGAAAGGCGTCGCGTCATCAACTGCGCCCAAGGCAAACGCGATCGCAGCTTCATCACACGCTTTCCAGAACAAAACGAGCCGCACGTCCCGCAAAATCCACGTTTTCCGCTTTTTGTGGCCGCATACCAGCGCACCGGACCGGCAATCGCGCTTCCAGCCAAATCGACTTGTGCCGAAGACCAGACATGTCCCGATTGCCGACGACACTGCCAACAATGGCACGTTGATACGGCGCGCGGCGCGGCCGCGCCACCTCAAATACTACGGACCCGCGCAGGCACGACCCATTCATGAAACACTCATCTGTTGACCCCAAACCCCAAGTAGCACGCCGTAGATCACAAAAAGAACCGCCATCCCGCGCCGAAAATACCCATTGAACACCGCACCCAAGGCCGCGCGCCCAAGCGCAACGCCAATAGCTGTATATCCCGAATAGCTTGCGGTCGTAATGACCAAGGCGGTTGGAAATATCCAATACATTAATGTGCCAGTGGGAACACCGGGTTCAACAAACTGCGAAAAGGCAGCAACATAGCCCGAAATGGATTTCGCATTGATCGTTGCGATCATGAAGGCATTGCCAAAAATTGATCCCGCAGAGGTATTCGCGAGTTTCGGCGGCGTTGTGGCATTGCGCCACGTGCGAATACCCAACCAGACCAAAACCAACGCACCCGCCATCCGCACGACCCAGAACACATCAGGCGACGCCGCGATAAGAGCCGTCACACCGATGGCCGAAAGGCTCAAAAACAGCGAAGCCTGCGTCAGGATTGCCAGCACACCCCACAGCGCTTTTCGGAATCCGAATGTCATGCCATTTTGAATACAATTCACGGCATTCGGACCCGGTGTTGTCACGAAAACCACCCAAAAGCTGGCGAAAACCAGCCAGCCGCCAAAGCTCATCGCGCGAACGTTGCATTAAGGATCAACTTCAGGGCCGCCGCGTCGGCTTCGGTGAAGGCGTTAGGCAGATTGCTATCAATGTCAAAGACCGCAATCAACGCGCCTGACCGATTGAGAACCGGCAGCACCAACTCAGATCTGGTCGTACTAGCGCATGCGATATGCCCTGGAAACGTATCCACATCCGCAACAATCTGCGCCTTCAAAGTACGCGCGGCTGCACCGCAAACTCCCCTGCCAAAGGGAATTTCGAGGCATCCGTGACCGCCTTGATAAGGGCCGATCTTAAGAAGTTCCGGCGCAACGACGCGATAAAAACCAGTCCAATCAAATCGCGCATCCGCGTGGTGAACCTCGCACGCCAAAGTCGCCATAAGCGCAATAACGTCGGTCTCACCTGCACTTAGTGCAGCAATCCGCTGGGTTAACTCTTCGTATCCCATTTTCGGGCTTTCTTTGGGGTGACCTGAGGGGACAGCGTCGGTCATTTAGAATACGCCTCAAATTGTCTGAAGCCTACTTACAGAATGGTAACCCATTGCGTCTAGGACATAGGGAACCCCTCCTGGCGAGGAAGGAACCAATGGAAATGACGAGGACAGTTTAGACTACAATACTTAGGATCACCGTGAATGAACATCGCAGTGATACTGCTGTCGCGGTGCGGATCAAAGATATGATGAAGGACTTGACCACGCGTGCAACGGGGCGCGTCGTTGTCGACCTCTCGGCGGTCAATTCTGTTGATTCCAGCGGTCTTGGCGCTGGTGTTGGTAGCATATCAGCTTGGTCGGGGTCGTCGCATGGATTTGGTCGGGCTTAGTCCGTGGGTCGATAAGGTCTTTCGAATGACCCGTATGGATTCAGTCTCTCGGATTTACAAAACTCTCCAAGAGACGCCGCAGGAAACCTGCCGATGCCCCGTGATGCTGCAATGAACCACGTCCGGGCCGACCCACCTTCGACGGCCGCGGGTGGTGTTTTGGCCCGAACGCCATTTCGCGCAAGGTTCGAGAACGGCCGGCTTGGAATTGAGATCGCAATGTCGTTGCTCGACCCGCTTGGCCTTTCGGATGTGGCAACGAGTTCTGGCAAGATCCCTCTGCAGGAAGCGCTAAAAAACGTGGTTGAACACGCCTCCCCTGACGGCGCGCCGGGGGATGTAAAGCTTGTGGTGCGCCACGGCCGCGCAGAGCTTTCGGTGGAAATTCGCAACAGCGCGAAGCCAATGCCCAACGGACATGCACTGCTCGGGCAGCACCCAACCGACCTCCAACCAAACAATGATCTACCAAAAGGCGGATTTGGGTGTCCATATTAGAGAACCTGCAAAAGACTTCGTCTATGATCGCAAAAACGGAGACCGCTTTCTGATTTTCCGAATGGCAATAGGCGCGCCACCGCCAAGCTTCTACCATCTTTCAAAACACTCGATTGGAAGCGCCTTTTAATTAATGCCCGACACTCAATGGCGCCGATTTCTCGCCACATTTTGACCTCATTGATGCCGCGAGAGCAAGTCATGCAAATAAAGTAGCCTAAAAAGCTTCCCTCGGCGCCGCAGTATCACAGCCCCCACCCAGTGTGTGGCGTCGAGGAGTTTTGGGCGACTTGCCAACACACCAATAAGCCGAATTGCCTTCACTGAGCGTCCCGTTAGAGTGCCTCAAAATCCAACAGGCGGGGCAGAATGCGAAATTTCCACAAACCCGGGCGCTCGGCCGTCTATGCCACAAACGCAATGGTCGCGACGTCTCACCCGCTTGCCGCCACTGAAGCACTTACGATCTTACGTGAGGGTGGAAATGCAGCCGATGCCGCCATCGCGGGCGCTGTTTTGCTCGGCGGCTGCGAGCCGCACATGACCGGGCTCGGCGGCGATTGTTTTGCTCTTATCAAACCAGCCGGCAACGAAGATATTATAGCGGTGAATGGCTCGGGTCGCGCGCCCAAAGACACTTCTTCTGATCAACTGCGCTCGCAGGGACTGTCTGAGATCGCCGCTGGCCACCCGGCCTCGATCACAGTGCCGGGTGCAGTTGATGCATTCTGTAAGATCTCCGAAACGCATGGCCGCCTCGGGCTAGACCGCATTCTCGCTCCCGCGATCCATTACTTCGAGGACGGCATTCCGGTCGCGCCGCGAGTTGCTTTCGACATCGCGTCACTTGCGGGCAATCTCGCGGCGAGCGGCAAGAAGCACTATTTGACTGCAGATCGACCGTTCGCTTTGGGCGAGCGTCTGGCACTGCCGGGACAAGCCGAAGTGCTGCGCCGGATTGCTCGGCACGGAAGAGACGCCTTCTATGACGGCGAGGTCGCAGATGACATGCTCACCTCCCTTAAGGCAATTGGGGCACCCCACAGGATCGACGATTTTGCTTCGACCCAAGCGACATGGGACGCCCCCGTCGTTGGCCACTATCGCGGCACTGATCTGGTTGAAAATCCACCCAACGGGCAAGGTGCCACGGCCATTCTTTTGGCACACATCCTTGCAGAATTCGACATTGCCTCAATGGACCCAGCCGGGACGGAGCGGCTGCATCTTGAAACCGAAGCCACCAAACTTGCCTACAATACGCGCAACCGGTTTCTTGCCGATCCCGACCATATGAACCGTCTAAACCACATGCTTGACCCCGCCACGGCCAAATCGCTCGCAGCACTTATTGATCCATCAAAGGCGATTGCAGATTCGACGCCCATCAGCGAGGCAGTGCATAAAGACACTGTCCTGATCACCGTTGTGGATCGTGACGGCATGGCCGTCAGCTTGATCTACTCAATTTTCGCAAGCTTCGGATCGGGTGTTGCCAGCAACCGGTTCGGCATCTTGCTTCACAACCGAGGCAGCGGCTTTAACCTTATCCCCGGACACCCAAACGAAATTGGACCCGGCAAACGCCCCATGCATACGATCCTGCCCGGTATGACCCGTAAAGATGGGCTTATTGATATGACGTTTGGCGTGATGGGCGGGCAGTATCAGGCAACCGGTCACGCCCATATGGTCTCAAATATCGTCGACTTCGGGATGGACCCGCAGGCCGCGATTGATGCACCGCGCGTATTCCCTGAGACCTACGGATTGCGGATTGAGCGCAACTTGTCGGCGGCAACGCGCCAAGGACTAAGTGAACTTGGGCACAATCTGGTGGAGAAAAACGAACCTATTGGCGGCGCGCAAGCCATCCGGATTGACCACGCATCGGGCACATTGATCGGCGGGTCTGATCCGCGAAAGGATGGGATTGCGATTGGCTATTGATCCGCCGTTGCGCTTAATTTAACTGAAAGTACATAGGATAGTGACCGTCGTCAAAGTCGCCAAAGAATTCAGGCAGGTCGGGATGGTCAACGGGTTCGCCCGAATAATCGGCGATAAGGTTTTGTTCCGAAACATAGGCCACGTAGTAGCTTTGGTCGTTTTCAGCCAGAAGATGGTAAAACGGCTGCTCTTTTTCAGGCCGGCTTTCTTCCGGGATAGCCTCGTACCATTCGTCAGAATTTGAGAACATTGCATCGACATCAAAAACCACACCGCGAAACGGATGCTTGCGATGGCGAACAACTTGGCCCAATGCGTATTTCGCACGCGTTTTGAACATAACAAAACCCCCTACCTATGTATTAATCTTAGCGAAGGCTCATGTCGAATAAATTGGTAGACTTAAAGGGAAACAGACTGTGAACGTCATCCTGACAGTGTTGGAAATCGTCGCACCTGTGTTCCTTTTGGCGGCCCTCGGGTTTGCCTGGGTGAGGCTTGGCTACGAGTATCGGCTCGACTTCGTGACCAAACTGGCAATGACCCTTGGGGTGCCTTGCCTGATCTTCGTTACGCTTATGCAAGCCGACATTGAAAACGAGGCACTGACAGCAATAGCGACAGCGACCCTTGCGGCCTATGCAATTGTTATTGTGGTATTTTTCGCGGTTACACTTGCTTTCAAGTTGGACCGTCAAACCTTCCTTGCCCCGCTCTCATTTGGAAACACAGGCAACCTCGGGCTGCCACTGGCGCTGTTTGCTTTTGGGGATCTGGGCCTCGGATATGCCGTTGTCGTCTTCGCTGTTATGGCGATCATCTCTTTCACTTTTGGCATTTGGCTTGTGTCCGGTGGCGGCAACCCGCTTTCTTCCCTCAAGGAACCATTGGTCGCAGCAAGTCTCGCAGGCGGACTTTTTCTTTGGATGGAATGGGAAACACCAACGGTTATAACGAATACATTGTCGTTGATTGGGCAACTCGGCATTCCTTTAATGCTTATCACCTTAGGTGTAGCACTCGCCCGCCTAAGCCCCAGCGACATCGCGCGGATGGTTTGGTTGTCCGCCCTAAAGGTCGTGATATGTGTCGCGGTCGCCTGGCCCATTGGACTTTGGTTTCAGCTAAATGACGTCGCATTCGCCGTTCTTGTACTGCAGGTTGCCACCCCCGTAGCCGTGACCTCGTATCTTTTGGCGGAAAAATATGGGGCTGATGCTGATTCTGTAGCGGGCCTTGTGGTTGTCTCAACGTTGATGAGCGTGGGCTTTTTGCCGCTGATCCTCGCTTTCGTTATCTAGCTCCCCCACATTCTTGGTTTTCACAACGCAGAAAATCGGGTAAAATACCTCAAAATAATAAAATGAGCGAGTTAGGTATGAGCAGACCCCTTCGCGCCCTGGCATTACTATTGTTCGTCGCAGCTTGCGGCGGTGGCAATAAATATTCGGCGCCCAGAAACCTAGAGAACGCCTGTTCCATCGTGAACGAACGTCCGGCATACTTGTCCGCGATGAAGCGAACTGAACGCCGTTGGGGCGTCCCAGTTGCTGTTCAGATGGCAACGATCTACCAGGAATCCAAATTCATCGGCAACGCGCGCACGCCCGTGCAGTATTCGCTTGGGGTGATCCCGATGGGACGACAGTCGTCGGCCTATGGCTATAGCCAGGCTTTGGATGGCACGTGGAGCGACTACAAGCGCGCGCGCGGAAGCTGGGGTGCACGGCGCGATGACATTGACGACGCCACCGATTTCATGGGCTGGTACTTTAACGCATCACGCGATGAACTTGGCATCTCGCTGTCTGACACGCGCAACCAATACCTTGCCTATCACGAAGGGCGAACCGGCTATCGCCGTGGTAGTTACAGGGCAAAAAGTTGGCTTTTAAAAGTGTCAAACGATGTCGCATCTCGCGCCGTGGTGTACGATGCGCAACTCAGGTCCTGCGAAAAGGTCTGAGAAGCCCTTAGCCTTTCCGGTTTTTTTCTTCGCGATTGATGTCAAACAGTCGCGCCGGAATGGGCACGCCTTGCGCGAGGTGCCCCAATATAACCGTTGTTGTTGCACCCTGCGCGTCGCGGATCACCCATTGGCGCAACTCGACAGGGCCCTCGGTGAATTTCAGCGCGATTGATCCATACTCCGGATGCGCTGGATCTTGCGCTGTAACGATGGTCGCCGTCCCGTCAAACTCATGACCCACAACCATGTTCCGGCGAGCCAGATCGACATTGCGTTCCAGTATCAGATTAAGCGGCGTACGACTTAGGGGGTATCGCTCGGCTGTCCCGACATTCGACTTGCCATCGAAAATCCCGACTTGTCCGGCCCCAGCCATCACCAGTAAATCCGTCGGGGGATCATATTCAAACCGCATCCGCCCCGGACGCCGAATATAAAGCGTGCCAGTGGCAAGCGTGCCGTTATCGTTCACCTGCGTAAACGGCGATTGCGCCGTCTCAATTTTGTTAAGATAAGCCGAAATCGCGTTCAGTGAAAGCCGGTTGGCAAACGCCGGGCCCGCGGCCAATAGGGATGCGGCGCTGGACGCGAGGAATGTTCTGCGGTGCATGAGATACCCTTTTTGCCTGCTTGAAGTCGATATAGGGGGATCAGGCCCACTTCGCCACTGCTAGGCAATATCACGCCTTCGACAGGGGAAATCACGCCCCTGCCAAACCGCTTCTATGATTGCTCCGGCACCAGAATCTCGCGCTTGCCGACATGGTTCGCGGCACTGACCAAGCCGCTGTCTTCCATCTGCTCAACAAGGCGCGCGGCCTTGTTGTAGCCGATTGCAAGTTTACGCTGGATATAGGACGTCGAACATTTGCGGTCCTTGATCACGATCTGCACCGCTTGATCGTAAAGCGCGTCCTCGCCGGTGGTGTTCCCACCAAGGCCGAGAACCAGATCAATCTCGCTTTCGCCGTCTTCGTCAGGACCTTCCTGAACGTCCGAGACATACTCCGGCGACCCGAAGCTCTTCAGATGGTTAACGATCTCTTCCACTTCCTGATCGGACACGAACGGTGCATGAACCCGCGTGATTTTCGCGCCGCCCGCCATATAAAGCATATCGCCCATACCCAGCAGTTGCTCGGCACCCATCTCGCCGAGGATTGTGCGGCTATCGATCTTGGAGGTGACCTGGAACGATATCCGGGTTGGGAAGTTGGCTTTGATTGTACCGGTTATGACGTCCACCGATGGACGCTGCGTGGCCATGATCAGGTGGATACCGGACGCTCGTGCCATCTGCGCAAGACGTTGAATACACGCCTCTATTTCCTTTCCGGCAACCATCATCAGGTCTGCCATCTCATCTACGATCACCACGATATACGGCAGCGCTACGGGGGCAAATTCTTCGGTTTCGAACACCGGTTCGCCGGTTTGATCGTCGAACCCGGTCTGCACTGTGCGACTGAACATCTCGCCCTTTTTCAGCGCGTCGCGCACCTTGCCGTTGAAGCCCTCGATATTGCGGACGTTCATTTTCGACATCTTGCGATAGCGTTCTTCCATCTCGCCGACGACCCATTTCAGCGCAACAACCGCCTTCTTGGGGTCCGTCACAACCGGGGAAAGCAGGTGTGGAATGCCATCATAGACCGACAGTTCCAACATCTTCGGGTCGATCATGATCATCCGGCACTCTTCCGGCGTCAGCTTGTAGAGAAGGCTGAGGATCATCGTATTGATCGCAACCGATTTACCCGATCCCGTCGTACCCGCAATCAATAGGTGAGGCATCTTCGCAAGGTTTGCCACCACCGGATCTCCACCGATATCCTTGCCCAGGGCAAGCGGCAAACGGTGGCTTCCATCGCCATAATCGCGGCCAGACAACAATTCTCGAAGCACTACTTTTTCGCGGTTTTCGTTCGGCAGTTCGATGCCGATCACCGTGCGCCCCGGAACAGTAGAAACACGGGCCGAAAGCGCGGACATCGAACGCGCAATATCGTCAGCAAGGCCGATGACCCGGCTCGCTTTCAAACCCGGCGCGGGCTCAAGTTCGTACATCGTCACCACCGGCCCCGGGCGCACACTGACGATTTCGCCCTTCACCCCATAATCATCCAGAACGCTTTCCAGCATCCGCGCGTTCGCTTCCAAAGCCTCATCCGACAGATGATGGCGCACAATTTCGGAAGGATCGCTTAAGAGGCTCAAGGGTGGGATTTCAAATTCGCTGTCGGCGGTCCCGAAGTTCAATTGGGGCTGCGCTTCCGCCTTTGCCCGTTTTGACGGGGTCGCCTTGACCGGCTTATGCTGAACCACAGGGCGCGAGGATTGAAATCCGCCACCAGGCTCATTTTGCGTAACTACCAGTTCGGGCTCGGGCATTTCGCGTTCGGACAGGTCATCCGAATAGGTCGCTAGCTCACCGAATTCGTCGAGCATCACCGTGCGCGGAACCCCGCCTCCCACAAGGGGTGGCTCGTCGCGAAGCCCATCTGGGCGGCGAACACGCGAATTCACGGCTTGTGTGACGCGCGCGCTTAGACCGTCCGGCGTGGTTTCAGGTAGCGCTACGGGTTCAACTGAAGGCTTTTTCTTCTTCAAAAGCGACGGGAGGTTCCCCAAGAGGCCCGGTTTTGCAGACGTAGGCGCTCCTTCGCGGTAAGCACGGATCGCGCGCAATACTGCCGGGCTGACATCACCATGGTCAACTTCCGGCAAAACATCAGAGGCGGCACGGCGCTCGGCGGCACGGGTCCGTGCATCTGCAGCCATCCGAAGACCTCCCACTGCGCCACGACCCAACGCCGTCATCGCCGTTGCATAAAGAAGGATAGCACCGCCCAAAAGGTAACGTGCGTAGGCCCATAGTTCATCGCGCGTAAAGCCAAGCACAAAGCCGCTCATTGCAATGGCGCCCACAAAAAGGACTAACGCCATAGCCTTTAGACCGGTCCCCGGCGCCACAGGCAGGACGCCAAGAATCGCCCCCAAAATCGTATCGCCGAACAAACCGCCCAGTCCAAACGAATGGGTCCAGTCTGCGCCGGGCAGATGGGTCGATGCATAGATCGCCACCAAAGCCACGCCAATCGGCGCAAAAATCAGTCGCGCCATCGCGCGCTCTTCGCCGTAGTGAAAAAGGAACCGCAGCCCCCAAACGCCAAGAATAGCGGCGATAGCCCAACTGCCATAGCCTGCGATCACATAAAGCGGCGAGGCAATTGCCGCTCCGAAAGGTCCCAGAATATTGCGCGCGGGCGCGTCCGTAGCATTCAGCCAGTTCGGATCATCAGGCGAATACGACCCAAGCATCAATGCCACCAAAAGCGCCAACCCTAAAAAGGTCAATCCAATCAACTCTTTGCCCCGGCGCTCAATTATTGCCTGGGTATCACTGTCGAAAAGAGGGTCACGATGCCTTGTCTGAAACGCCATGCTTACCTGTTCCTTACCTATAAATGCAGTCGCGGAGTGCCTCTAAACCGCGTTGCAATTCTTCTTCATTCAAAACCATGGCCACACGAATGTAGCCTGCACCGGGGTTTTCCCCGTCCACATCGCGCGAAAGATACGCGCCAGGCAAAACCCGGACGCCTGTTTCGCGCCAAATCTTCAAAGCCGCTGTTTCGCCGTCATCCACCGGAAGCCACAAAAAGAAACCTGCCTCCGGGGCCGCGCAACCGTCGATGTCTTTAAACACCCGGGCAGCAATTTTGTACTTCGCCTGATACCGCGCCCGGCTTGCATCAACGTGGGCTTCATCCAGCCAAACCGCCGTTGCTGCCTTTTGTAGCGGCACAGGCAACGGCGCCCCCCCATAGGCGCGAAGCTGTCGCAGAAGGCGGATCGTCTCGGGACCGCCCGCAACGAAACCCGAGCGAAGGCCCGGAAGGTTTGATCGCTTGGACAGCGAGTGAAAAACCACAACGCGCTCGGGGTCCATTCCCATTTCGGCCGCCATCTGAAGCGCGCCAACCGGTGGTTCGTTGCGCCAGATTTCGGAATAACACTCGTCCGCGAAGACCCTAAAATCGTGCTTTTCAGCCAATGCCAAAAGCGTCCGCCAATATTCGCGGTCTGCCACGGCACCTTGTGGGTTCGACGGAGAGCAAATGTAGGCAACGGTTACGCGGTCCAGAACGCTTGGATCGACAGATGTGAAGTCGGGCAGAAAGTCTGTCGCCTTGGTGCAGGGCAGAAAGACCGGTTCGGCGCCGACGGACAAAGCTGCGACCGCATAGACCTGATAGCAAGGGTTTGGCACAAGAACGACTGGCCGCCCGCCCGCCTTCGTTTCAGGGCAAAGCGCCATCATCGCGTTATAAAGGCCCTCACGCGTGCCGTTCAAAGCCATGATCTGATCAGACGGAACACGCGCATCATAGCGCCGCAAGAGCCAGCCACTGATCGCATCCAGCAGTTCAGGCGTGCCTTCATTGGGAGGATACTTGCCAAAACCGGCCGTATTGGCGGCAATCACATCCGCAACAAAATCGGGAAACGCATGGCGCGGTTCACCAATAGTCATATGCAACACGTCGCCACCGGGCGCGTGCACGTCTAGCAAAGCCCGCAGACGCGGGAATGCATATTCCGGTAGGCTCGAAAACCGCTCGGGAAATACCATAACTGCCTCAATACCGGGATCATTTTGCCCCGTTTCCCCGCAAGTTAGCCCATCGAGGGCCAAGCGGTCCACTGCGAAGACACCTTTTTCAGACGTACCACCCGAATATTGTGTCTTTTACGCCAGCGCGGCCTCTGCCGCCGCCCCGATCCGCAGGAGTCTTTCTTCAGAGGACCCCTGAAACAGAATGCCACAGGACGGCAAACCGGTCGGCAAAGTAACGCCTGCCAACCCCATAAGATTGCCAATGCGGGTGTTTTGCAAAGTCAAAAGGTTTTCCGCAGCGAAAAGGTCATCGTCTGCCGCAACTGCTGCGCGTTTCGGCGGCAATATCGGCACTGTGGGCAAAATCACCGCATCAAATCCGGCCGTGGCCGCGTTGTAGGTCGCGCGCAGCGCGTCAAGGCGTTGCCATGCCGCAACAAAATCGGCCGCTGATATGGACGCTCCGCTGCGGAACCGCTCGCGAACACGCGGATACATGGCATCAGGATTAGCTTCGATTACCGCCTTCCAGGTGCCATAGGCTTCTGGCGCGAACAACACACCAGCCAAACCCATCGCTTCAGAAACACACTCCAATTCAATCGGTTCAACCGCAGCGCCCGCTGCCTCCAAACGCTCAACAGCACTTTGAAAGGCCGCGCGTGGTGCGTCGCGCAAATTCTCAAAGGCGCTGGTCTTCAAAATAGCCAGTCGCGCACCCTTAAGCGTAGCGCCATCCAGCGACACTGCCGCCCCACCCTCCATGGCGGCCAGCAACAAGGAAGCGTCCTCGACCGTCCGGCACAAAGGTCCGACCGTATCAAACCTCGCGCAAAGCGGAACAACACCTTCCAGAGACAAACGCCCAGGTGCCGTCTTCAAGCCGACCAGGTCATTCCAAGCCGCCGGTGCGCGTACCGAGCCGCCGGTATCCGAGCCAATCCCTGCTGCGGCCAACCCAAAGGCAACCGACGTCGCCGCGCCAGACGACGACCCGCCCGACACCGCGTCTACATCGTTCACGCATGGCGGCGATTGCGTCATTGGATTGAGGCCAAGTCCAGAAAACGCGAGTTCCGTCATATGTGTTTTGCCCAAACAAACGATACCAGCGTTGGTGGCAGCCTGCAAAACACGCGCATCGCGGTCGGGCACGCGCCCTTTCAGTAAAAGCGAGCCAGCTTCAGTCGCGACCCCGGCGGTATCGTAAAGATCTTTCCAAGAGATCGGCACACCATCGAGCGGCGACCGCCTCAGACCCAATTTCGCACGCGCCGAAGCCGCTTTTGCCTCATTGCGAGCGCGCTGTTGGGTGGTGCGCGCATAAATTCGATCGGTGAACTGATGTTCTGCGATGGCTGCGAGATAGACCTCGGTCAGATCAACGGGATCAATCTTACCTGCCTCGATCCCACGTCCAAGATCAGCAGCACTTGCCCAAAGCCAGTCACTCATATCCAACGCCTCCCTAAACCAACGGCGCGATCGTAGCGGCACGACAACGCATGGACAATGCCACGCCGCCGCCCATATCAAACACCATGACCTATGACACAGATATTCTCATCGCAGGCGGCGGCCTTAACGGCACATC
>Ga0075467_10000003_pt1 | contig 143218 bp, 121 predicted proteins | sample DEB08_DNA_9_FD_75067 | JGI IMG/M metagenome (GOLD analysis project Ga0075467, IMG submission 75067) | Aqueous microbial communities from the Delaware River and Bay under freshwater to marine salinity gradient to study organic matter... | ecosystem: Environmental > Aquatic > Marine > Coastal ... | reverse complement strand
TGGAAAAGTATAATCTTGGTAGTACTATGCGAGGTCCTGGCAGACCTAAGAGCGTTTAATACTAGAACACACAAAATTGAAAAATAACGGACGTATCCCCATTTCCCTTGGTGAGGAGGACTTAAAGAAAATCCGACAATCCTTAACTAAAGGAACGCCATACGGAGAAGAGGCATGGGTGGGGGATATGGTAGAAAAGTATAATCTTGGTAGTACTATGCGAGGTCCTGGCAGACCTAAGAGCGTTTAATACTAGAACACACAAAATTGAAAAATAACGGACGTATCCCCATTTCCCCGGACGTATCCCCATTTCCCGAAAAATAACGGACGTATCCCCATTTCCCCAAAATTGAAAAATAACGGACGTATCCCCATTTCCCTATCCCCATTTCCCCCATTGAAAAATAACGGACGTATCCCCATTCCCCCATTTCCCCGTAGGTGGTTTTTTCTTTCTAAACAGCTAATTGTTACCCCCTTTGCCCGCAATTTGGCGCCAAATTGCGGGCAAAGGGGGTTTTAGGTTACATTTTAACCCTAAATCTTTGCCATATACGTTGTTTGAAATGATTTGCTACAATACAGCTTATGGCAAAACTCTATTTCTGTTACTCTTCGATGAACGCGGGGAAGTCGACTAACTTATTACAAGTTGCGCACAACTATGGTGAGCAAAAAATGGATACGTACTTACTAACGGCAGCCATTGATGATCGGTCTGGGTCAACAGGTAAAATTGCATCCCGAATCGGAATTGAGAAAGATGCGCAAACATACCAAGCGGATACAGATTTGTTTGAAAAATTATCTACCGAAGTGGTTGGTGATACCGCAGCAGTGCTGATCGATGAAGCTCAGTGGCTATCGGACGACCAGGTGTGGCAATTGGCTAAATTTGTAGACACTAAGAAAATTCCAGTGATGTGTTATGGAATACGGACTGATTTCCAAGGTAAGTTATTTCCTGGCTCACAGGCGCTACTTGCAATCGCAGACGAACTGCGCGAAATTCGTACTATCTGCCACTGTGGTCGCAAGGCCACCATGGTGCTGCGGTTGAATGAGAAGGGAGAGGTGGTACAGGACGGTCCGCAAAACCAAGTGGGTGGTAACGAGTCGTACCAATCGGTCTGTCGAAGACACTGGTTTCAGGCGATCGGGGGATTATAAAACTGACCGGATAAATATCCGGTCAGTTTTTCTATTCTAAATTGCTTTAGTAATACGTGTCCCTGAAGGCTTCGTCATGGCACCGGTGGTTGTGCTGGCAGCTTGTCTTGATTGCCCTCATAAGCTTGTGTACCTTGGTCGGGTGAATCGGTTGCCTGGTTGCAAGGCGATACCCGTGCCGAAGTTTAACTTTCTGACGCATTGTCAGAAAGGGCGCTTGTGGCTGTTTGGTGAAGCCTCGCAAGAGTTGTTGAATTTGGTTCCCAGCTGAACCAAATTTGCTACCTGCCACAGTTAAGTGGTTGCCCGAAAGATCTGTCATTGGTACTTCTGCTCTCTGTGTTTTTGCGTGTGTACTGTAATTTCCTCAATTGAGAAAAGCAGACAATACGTGGTTATGCCCACCGGGTCAACCATCCTCCTGTGGGTAGTAATTTTTAAGCCGTATAAACACAAAATCACCAGCAAATGCTGGTGATTTTGTGTTTTGCTGCAAGGTTAGGCTCTGCTGGCTTTAAAACAATCTAAACACTTGAGGTTGGCATTGCCGCGTGGTTCAAAGGGGAGTGAAGTGATGGCGTTTCCGCAGCCTGAACAACTCCAGTTCCCGGTTACCTTTGGTTTGCCGCCAGCTGGTGCTGTGTCGGTGGCCGCGGGGGCAGAATCCTCTAGTCCCGCAAAGGCGTCATCTGAAGGCATCGGTTCACTTGCTGAAGCATACTCGTCAAAGTCGGGTGCGTCATCCATCGGTGGAGCCTCGCTGGCGGTGGCCATTTCTGGCACTGGCTGCTCAGCCTGTTCCGTTTCCTTGGTCTTGCCGTAACAGTTGCGGCAGGTTAACCCGCTTTCGCTGCGGGGTTGGAAAGGGAGTTGGGTGATTGCTCCTCCACAGCCGCTACATTTCCAGTTTCCTTCGTACATTGCCATATTGATTCTCGATTATTCGATAGTGCTGACAGTATACACTATCGTTAGTATCATTGACTTATCACTAATATTGTGTTAAAGTCTAGTCACTTCACAGTGAAGTGACTAGTTCTCAGTGCAACTTAAGGAGTAAGACATGGCACAAAAAGGCACCGTCAAGTGGTTCAACAAAGCCAGGAGTTTTGGCTTCATCACACCTGACCACGGCGGCGAGGATGTGTTTGTGCACATCAGGGCTGTTGAGCACTCGGGTCTACAGACCCTCACGAAAGACCAAATGGTCACTTTTGATCAAGAAAACCGCAACGGTCGGCCACAAGCAGTTAACCTGCTTGTGACGTCCCAACCACAGTCAAACGTGATTGGTACCGATCTTGTTGGTACTGTCAAATGGTTTGATGACACCAAAGGTTTTGGTTTCATCAAACCCAAAAAAGGCGGCGATGATGTGTTCGTGCACATCACCGCGATCGAAGCTTCGGGCTTTGAAAGACTCTGCGGCGATCAGGCTGTTGCCTTCGACCTGATTACGGGCAAGAGCGGTCGCCCGCAGGCCTGCAACATTAAGGTCGGTGTCGAAGCACTGGCAGCTGAATAACGATCAGACAAGGGCATCCTGCACGGGTGCCCTTTTTGCTTCCGGTTTGGGTTAAATTTGGTATAGTGAAACTAATGAAAGAAACCTGTCACATGTGTCTGGTTGCGCTCGAAGGAGATCATGCGGAGCGTGAACGAGAAGAGTTCTGCAATTTCTGTTTTCAGAATGGATCTTTGGTGTACGCGCAAGATGACATTCATGATTTTCGTCGCCGGTATTTTGACAAAATGTACGCCGAGGGCGCAAACGAGTTTGTGGCCCGCTTCCACACTCTCTTGATCGGTTCTGCCCCTTACTGGAAAGAAAAGCGTGGTTTGTAATATATGATAAAGGGTCGAGTAATCGAGGTACAACGAATCCATATCACTGTGGCTCTGCCTGATCAGACGGTGTTAGCGACCGTGCGGGGCGAGTTTCATGCCTCTGGCGATTACCCTAAGGTTGGTGATTGGGTATTGGTCACTCTGGTTGAGTCGAGCGAAGAAGCTCAAGCGGTCATTGAGGAAATTTTACCGCGAGAAACCACGATTGAGCGCCTAGACCAGGAGACTCTCCAGCCACAAATCCTCGTCACTAACGTTACCTTAATTTTCATTGTAATGGGGCTTGATGGAGACTTTAATATCAGCCGTCTGGAGCGGTATTTAGCGCTGGCTAACCAAAGTAATATTGCGCCCGTGATTGTGCTCAATAAAGCTGATATGGCAGAGGACTTGGAGGCACAGGTCGCACAGGTTTTGGCGGTAGCTCCCATGCACCCGGTTCATGTCACTGTGGCTGAAACAGGAGAAGGGTTAGAAGCGCTTGCGTCACACATTCACGCCGACACCACAGCCGTTTTGCTGGGGTCTTCGGGCGCGGGTAAGTCAACCATAACTAATTGGTTGATGGGTAATGTAGACCAGGCTGTCCAAGAGGTGCGGGTGAACGATAGTCGGGGTCGTCACACCACCACAACCAGGCAGCTGTTTACTTTGCCTCATGGTGGATATCTGATCGATACTCCAGGAATGCGGGAGCTTAGTCTGGCTGACAGTGAAACTCTGGCCCAAGATCAACTGGTTGAGCAGGTGGAATCGTTCGCCCGTGAGTGCCAGTTTTTCAACTGCGACCACGATAAAAGCGCTGGGTGCGCTGTGCTGGAAGCGATTGAGTCCGGCGTCCTAGAGGAGCGAGCGTTGGATAATTACTACAAACTGATGCGGGAGCGGGAATGGCTTCAGGATAAGGCTGGAAATAACAAAGCACGCTACAAAGACCAAACTAAAAAACGTAGTGAGCAGGCCAGAGCAGCAGTTAATCGTAAACGTTTGGCGGGTGGACGATAGGGTGTGTATACTAGGAACGTAATTTGATTAAATATGAATGAACAACCACAACCACAACCACAACCACAACCGCCGGTCTACGTAGCCCCAGCTCAACCACTCTGGAAAGATTTACTCGTGCCAGCTTCAATTGTTGTAGCGGGTGTTGCGATTGGACTGGGTCTGTTTATGAGTGGAGGAGGAGCTGCTCCAGCGCAAATTGTCGGACAAGGCGCGCCAGCTGTAGAGCAGGAAGTAGATCAAACTGATCAGGTGGCAGCGGTTACCGCTGATGACCACCGTAAAGGTCCGGCTGACGCGACCATCACAATCGTAGAGTACTCAGACTTTGACTGCCCGTTTTGTAGTCGATTCCATGACACGATGAACGAGTTAGTAAGTACTAACGATGATGTAGCTTGGGTGTACCGACATTTCCCGCTAGAGCAATTGCACCCTCAGGCAGAAGCGGTGGCGCTAGCCTCTGAGTGTGTCGGGGATATTGCGGGCGAGGCTGCGTTTTGGAGTTTCACCGACGGGTACTTTGCTGCTCGTGGGGCGCAGGATACGACACCGCACGATGTGTTGGTCCCGCGTCTGGCAAACGAAGCAGGGGTTAGTACCGCTAACCTCCAAGAGTGCCTCACCAGTGGTCGAATGCAATCTGATGTACAGGCTGACATCGATAACGCAATTGCTACGGGAGGACGAGGGACACCGTGGAGTATCTTGATTGGACCAACTGGAAAAACCTACCCAATCAATGGCGCACTACCAAGTGCAGCGATTCAGCAGGTCATCAAGCTGGCCCGAGACGAAGCGTAATACAAACTGGATTGGCATACAAAAAGAGCGGACCATGGTCCGCTCTTTTTGTATGGCGCTAGGCTTAGTTTAAGCTGTACACTTCTGTCAGTTTAGCTTTGTGTTCATCGTAGGTCTCTGAGCAGTAATACTCACGTGAGCGGCTGTGGAAGTAGAAGAGGCACTTGGTATTTACCGGGTTTAGGGCGGCCACAATTGCCTCTACTGATGGATTGGTGATTGGCTCTGGTGGTAGTCCTTTGTTTTGGTAGGTGTTGAAATCCGAATCAATAAACTTGTCAGCTGGGCGTACCGCCGGCCACCACTTGGGCTCGTAGGGATTGGCGGCGCGGGCGTACTGGAGGCTAGCATCGAGCTGGAGCGGCATGTCGATAAATAAACGGTTCCAAATCACCCCTGAAATTTCACGCATGTTTTGAAAATCACTAGCTTCGCGCTCGATCAGCGAGGCAATAATTAGGGTATCAGCCAGGGGGATGGTTTGCTCTATCTCTGGCGTATAGCGTTTTGAGACAGAATTTGTGAATTCACGCTCGAGTACTGCCACAATGTCCGCCGGCGAGGCTTTGTGGTGGGTGATGTATTGCCCTGGCGGAATGGTTCCTTGGTCAAAGTCGAATCGGTTGTCAGACATGTGGTTGTTAAAGGTCGCCCGCTGACCAGCGTCCCAGTGCAGTACATCACCAATGTTTTCAGTTATCTCTTCGGTGCGTTCACCTGGCCAAATAACGATAATACGACTAACTGGTGAGGCGAGTAACTGAAAGCCAGAGTTGGTTTGTAGTCGCGCCGTTATCTTGGACCATAACGAGTATGATTGTGTACCACTCTGCGCTAGGTACTTGTCATAGAAATCATCGATCAGGACTTGTTCGTTGATCGTGGTCGTTTGTGGGTCGACCCCAATTGGGAATGGTTCGATTTGGGTGCCACTGGACTGTGTCTGGGTTGCTAGGTTGTAGCTGACTTGCTGACTCTGAAAAACTACCAACAAGCCAGCGGTTACTCCAACGCAAATTGTCAGAGCCCCAAACAATCCAACTCTTTTTACCAGTGTTGCCCCATATGCCATGCCTACTAGTATGCCATGAATTACTGCTTATGGGTGCTATACTGGGTATATGAAAACTGTTGGAATTTTAGCTCTAGGAGCAATACTGGTTGTACTGTTTGGTTACGCGACTATTTTTGGCGGACCTGACGTAACAATTGAGTCTACCTCGTCAGATACCGAGGTAATTACTGAGGATACAACTAACGTACCTGACCCAGAACAACGTGAGCAGTTCACTGGAACCGGTAGTATTCGCTCGCTATATGAACGCGGAGGAGCAATCGAATGTCAGATCACATACATCCCCAATCCGCTTGAAGCCGAAATTACCGGAAATATGTTTACCGCTGATGGACGAGTCAGAGGCGACTTTGTGGTTCCGGCACCTGATTTAAACGGCCAAACGGTGGCTTCGATTATTTATGACCAGCCGACGTTGTATATTTGGTCAGAAATTGACGGTGAAACCTTTGGTGTAACACAAACCCAAAACGAGTTTCTGGGGCTTGCTGACACAGCTACAGCAATTGAGTACGATACAGAGGTGCAATATGACTGTCTGACCTGGCCCCGATTCGACAATACGATCTTTGAACCACCAACCAACGTACTATTTAGTGATATGGAAGAAATGAACGCCAACATGGAGTTTGGGACGTTGTTTGAGGATGAAAACGGTGAACTGCCGTTATAGGTGTCAGCCATAAAAGCTGGACCTGGTGTGTGGCTCGGGCTGCGATTTAAATCTTCCCTGTGGCTACGTAGTAGGCACAGACGACACTAAATACAACCGCGCAGAGTACTGACGCTGCAGCGATGTCTTTGCTGCGCCCGATGTCCGTATGGCGTTCCGGATGAATTTTATTGAGGGCTGTTTCTAGGGCAGAATTTTGTAGTTCAGTGATTACTACTAGAAAGAAGCAAAGAGTCAGCAACAAGTTGCCGGCATCAGAAATCGGTCCAAAGTAATGCTGGAGGGCAAGTATGCCGAGGCCACCAACTAACAGTACCGCTTGTATACCGCGATCTTTGACTACAGTGTGTATGAGGCCGGCAATAGGGTGGCTAAATTTCTGTTTGATACGCTTCATTACTACCAGTGTAACCAGTGTAGCATATTACCGGTAGTCCTTCTCTGCGTAGATTGAGACTGTTCGCCTGCGGGCCGCCTTACCCTTACTGACGTGTTTGTGTGAGCGGTAAACTTTACGGACGATAAATTTCTCTTCGAGGAATTCTACCAACTCTGCTTCTGTGTATACGTGCTCAGCAACGCCCATCACTGGGTGGATGTAGCTACCTTCTTCTGGTCCGGGAGCATCTTTGATCAGGCGTTCGGTGTGGAGGTCCTTGTCGCGCAGGAAGGTTTTCATGAACAAGAATCCTCCTGGTTGCATAATCCGAAATAGTTCGTCGCGAAGCTGCTCACGCCCGGCTTTGTCCAAAAAGTGAGAGGTCATCATGTCGAGCACGAGTGCCTGTGATTCATCCTCGGCGGGTAGGGGAGAACCAGCACTACCAACAAAGTAGTGAATGGGCATACCCTTACTCTCGCCTTTGGCCTGGGCAATGGCAGCACTCGAAATATCAACGCCAGCACCAATCATGTTGAACTCGTTGTGGAGGTAAATGAGATTGCGTCCGTTGCCACAACCAGCGTCAAACGCACTCGCACCTTGACCAAGGACGTCGCCACGACCAAACCTGATTACCCAACGGGTGAATTTAGTCAGGTCGCCACTTTCATTCAGCGAAAGCTTGAGGTATTCCGGGTTCGTATACTCACGATCCCAAAAAGTAGCGCCGTGCACCTTCCGTTTCTTCTTTTTAACAAAGTTTGGTTTACGAGCCATAAGGCAATGATTAGAACATTATTTTGCTTGTTTAGCAAGATAGATGGAGAATAAAGCAGCTAGTCAGTTCACTAAGACTCGCCCTGGTCCTCACTAGAATATCGTTGCGGAGTTCTCCCTTTAGTAAACTGACTGGCTGCTTTTAGGTGGTGTATAAAAATCGCCACCATAGATCACGGTGGCGATCTTTGGTGGCGTTTAGAGTTGGTGTGTCAGCTGGTAGTGAAAACACATCTTTCTGCCAGCTGGTTTCCGTTCTCGTCGTACCACTCCAGAACGCTCAAGTTTTTGTAATAAAACAAGATACTCAGCATCTGTGACAGTTCGACATTTCTGCCGAAAGGTTCGAAGAAGTTTTGAATGTTCGTTCCAACCATCTTGATCCATGCACTCCAGGAGGATGTTTTCTGACGGCTTTGTGGCGACAACGAGCTGGCGCTCCTTTGGTCGCTGTTTTGGTGCATCATAGAAACGTTGGATTTCCTGACGTGGATCATAAGGTGTCTTTGTCTTTTCTGCGACCCAGTTGTTACCCCGCTTTTGAATAGGTGAATGTGTGCCGTCATCGTTTTTGATGTACCACTGATCCCCAATCATGTACTTTGATCCAATGTTTAAACTGTTAACCGTAAGCATTGCACTAGTCCTTTCAAAAAATTTCTACTTTCGATTATGACATTTTATACTATTTAAGTCAATACTTCACCAAAAACACGTTTGCGATGGTTTTGAGGATTTCTACAATTATGACTTGCAATACGAGCCAGCTTGCTACGAACAGTAGCCAGTTGGTTGGGAGTGAGACTATATCAAATTGGTGTTGGAAGAAAGGGAGGTAGAGGGTCAGGAGCATGAGGGTTGATCCGACGACAAATCCGATGTTTAGGAGCTTGTTTTGCCAGAATCGGTAGCGCCAGATTGGGCGGGACAAATCGAGGAATGAGTACGCTATTAGTAGAGTGTAGAACCCAAACGAGGCAAATAGTACGGTTCGAGCAATCGGTTCACCGACGCCTTGACCCAGCATAACCAGATAGAGTCCCAGGAGTAGTCCCGAAATGACCGTTCCTACTCCGAGCGTGAGAAACATAACTCGATAGTCAAACAAGGTTTTGCTGGTGGTGTCAGTTTCGCGCATCAGTTGCCGGTCAAACGCAAACGCAATGGCAGGGATGCTGCCGGTAAACAGGTTGACCCAGATAATTTGTACGGCAGTCAGAGGTAGGGCGACACCAGCGATGATGGCCCCACCAACGAGCACCAACTCATCAAGCGCGTTACTCATGAGGTACACAAATACCTTTTTAATATTAGACAGCACCTGTTTCCCTTCTTCGATGGTAGCGACAATCGTACCAAAGTTGTCGTCCAGTAGCACCAGATCTGCCACACTCTTAGCCACGTCAGTGCCGCTACCAACCGCGATGCCGATGTTGGCGGCTTTGAGGGAGGGGGCGTCGTTCACCCCATCGCCAGTCATGGCAACGATTTCACCACGGCGCTGGTGGAGCTGCACAATCCGTAGTTTGTCCTTGGGGGTTACGCGTGCAAAAATGGACACAGTGTCAAGGCGGTCATTCAATTCAGCGTCACTCATGGCGGCGACCTGAGCTCCGGTTAGTACATTCTCGTGCGATGCCTTGAAGCCGACTTGTTTGGCGATGGCGAGGGCTGTCCCTGGTAGGTCGCCGGTAGCCATGATTACCCGGGTGCCAAATTCACCAATTTTCTTTAGTGCCGCTGGTACTTCTGGGCGGATTGGATCATGAAAACTAAGTACCCCTAGAAAGGTGATATGTTCTACGTCATCGATAGTGATACTGCCAGGTTCGGTATGGGGGGTTAGTAAGCCAATTCCCAAAATTCGACGCCCGGCGTTACTGTGGGCCTGGACTGATCTCTGTAGCCGGTCTTTTTCTTGGTCAGACAGGGCCGAGCGCGCGATCAGTATATCGGGCGCACCAAGCACCACGTGTGGGTCTGCAAACTGTGATAGGTGGCTAGGGAGGTAGCGACTAGGGATCCGTGTGACAGAGAATTTAAATTTAGAAGAGAAGGGAATTCTGATTTGAATCTCGCTTCGATCAGCCGCAGACTGCATGATTCCTAGACCAGCCGCTGCCTTGACGATATTTCCCTCAAGATCATCTCCACCGATCCGCCAGTTGGAAGGTTTGTCTTCAGGGTTATCAATCAGTACGTCGCACGAACAGCGGGCGAGTTGCAAGTAAGCAGTTTGTTCATCGTTGTAGGGTTCAGTCTGGACCTGCGGTTCAAATCCCTCTGCTAGCAGCTGGGTAGTGGTATCAATGTCTTTGAGTTGCAGGTTAGCTTGGGTCAAGGTGCCCGTTTTATCGGTAATAATCAGAGTGGTCGACCCAAGCGTTTCTGAGGCAGTCAGGTTCCGAATGATGCCGTTTCGTTTAGCGATCCGTTCAACCCCGATTGCGAGAATGGCTGTCAGACCAATCGGGAGAGCTTCGGGTACTGAACCAACAAGTACCGCGATTGAAAGTAGCAGCATCTCGTGAATATCCTGGCCGCTGTTTATCCCAATAAAAAATACTGCTGTCACGAGGATTGTCGTCACAATGATAATAATCCAGGTTAGTTTTCCGAGAGCTTTTTGTAGAGGAGTTTGCTCTGATTCGGTGTCTTGCACCAGTTGTGATAACTTCCCAATTTCGGTGTGTTGACCGGTAGCTGTGACTACTGCATAAGCGGAACCACCCACTGCCAGTGTTCCAGCAAACACCATATTGGTTTGGTCTGTCAGGGTAGCGTCAGCCGCCAACGTCCCCGGATCCTTTTCTACGGGGAGTGATTCACCAGTAAGGATTGCCTCGTCTACGGTAAAGTTTAGTTCGCGGATGATACGGGCATCGGCGGTGATTCGGCTGCCATCAATAATATGAATGAGGTCCCCGGGTACTAGTTGTGTTGCGTCGATCTCGATTTCCTGACCATTTCTGATCACCCGCGTGCGCTCGGTAATATATGAGCGAAGGTTGGCGATGGCTTGCTCGGCTTTGTACTCTTGGATAAACCCCAGCACTGCATTTATAATCACAGCAAAGCTGATAATCGCCGCATCAAGCCACTCTTGTAGACTGGCGGTTAAAACAATTGCTGCACATAGAATCAAGATCAGGGGACTAATGAACTGGTGAATCAAAATTGTCCCAGCCGATTTGCCTTGTGCCTCAGTAAATTCATTTGTTCCAGCCAATGAACGCACCATTGCAGCCGTGGTGTGGGTCAGACCCATATCGGGTGAAGTTTTTAATTCAGTGGTAAGCGTGCTGATGTCTTTGGTCCACGGATGTAAGACCGGCGAGTATTTATCCATATGACATGATTGTAACAACACCAGGCTGCTGTCGCACCGGTTATGTACCTATGCTAGTATATGGGACATATGAAAAATCCATGGCTTATTTTCGGAGGAATTATTGCATTACTATTTGTTGGAGCGTTTTATATCGCCAGCACAGCCGGTGAAGCAAATAACGAAGGGATCGTAGAGGTAGCACATATTAAAGGTAATCCAGACGCCGAGGTAGTCCTGGTTGAGTACAGTGATTTCCAGTGTCCAGCTTGTCAGGCGATATATCCAATTGTAAGTGAACTGTTGGCAGAATATGGTGACCAGATCCGGTTCGAGTACCGACACTTCCCGATTGAGCGAATTCATCCCTATGCACTCCAGGCAGCTGTCGCAGCCGAAGCGGCCGGGCAGCAAGGAAAGTTCTACGAATTTCATGACCTGCTCTTTGATAATCAGCAGACCTGGGGTCAAAGCCCTGCCCCAACTGCGTTCTTTCAACAATACGCGGAAGAACTTGAGCTCGACGTGGATACTTTCCGTCGACACGCAAACGCGAGTGTACTGCGAGACAAGGTTCGTGGGCAACAGCAAGAAGGTCTGGCGGCCGGTGTCACCGGTACCCCAACCATGTTCCTCAATGGAGAACGAATGGTGTATGCAACCTATGATGAATTTATTACCCAGGTGGTTGCGGCTATCGACCCAAGTCTGGCACCACAACCACAATCAGAAGATCCTGCTGTGGTTGGAGAAACGGAGGGTGAGGCGGTACGATTTGGAATCTAACCTATGGCAACTTTTTATGCTGTAGTCACGAAAATGCGACGTGGTACCCTGCAAGGATTATCATTGGAGCTAGCGGCAAAGGCCAGAGGTCATAATTTCAAGTACATTCTTGATTCCAAAACGGACATGTTTAGTCTGCCGAACCTGGTTCCTGGCGATATGTTATTCAGAACAGCCAGTTCAAAGCGGTCTCGTAAAATTGAGCGCGAACTCTTGCGTGAAGGTATCGGTCACATATACGAAAACGTGAACGTTGGCATTGGCTACAGGGCCTCTTCGGTGTTGTATAACTCTCGAGCGAACCTGCCGATTGTCAAATCAATTTTATTGATGCCTACACCGGCATCTGATCTGGGAAAGCATATAGAGTATCTTGGTGGGTTTCCGGTCGTGATTAAGGTGATGGGTAGCTCTAATGGGGTTGGGGTTATTAAGGCAGATAGTATCGAGTCTTTTAAATCAATCATGGACTTTATTACTCCCTTGAATGTAACTGTGATCTTAAGAGCCTTTGTTCCTCACACGCACTATGCTCGCCTGATAGTAGTCGACCAGGAGGTCGCTGGTGCTCACTGTACCTACGTCATGGACCAAGAGTTTAGAACCAACGCGGCTGGCAATAATGATGGGAATCGAAAAAGCTTTATCCCGACCACAGAAATGGCCGCTTGCGCGGTGGCGGCGGTGAATTCTATGGGGGTTACTTATGGCGGGGTTGATCTATTAATTGCCGACGATGGCAGCTACTTCATTTCAGAGGTTAATGCGCCGTGTTTCTATACAGAGACTGAACGTATTTCAGGAGCCGACATTTCATCAAAAATCGTTGCCCACCTCGAGCGAAAAGCAGCAGTCTAGTGGTCCAACATTGCTTTTTGTATTTTATGTAGTCAAATGCTGTGGAGTGTAATAAGTACTGTATTCTAGCGGAGTTAATTATGAACGTAACAACTGTCTGTTCTACAGCCAAGCGCGCAGTCGGACAGAGTTCGAATTATTCCTTAATGTCTTACCTAGACCAATCGGCTGCATGCCCAAGAAAGTCATATGAATAAACCTGTAGATATAGCCTGGTTTGGGCGGATGCAAGCTTTGTGTAATGCTACTGAAGAAGTGCAATGGCTGCAAAGTAATATGAATGCGTTCCAGGAAGAACGCGAGCTATTCTTCTTGAATGAAATCGAGAACCCACAGTTTTCATACAAAAAGCCCGTTCATACTGAAGATATGCAACGTCAGGCAAAAGAACTACTGGCGGCTGTTCAGGTTGACGAGCCGGACGCAATCGTGGCTGATTTATACGTCAGGAAAATTACCAAACAGATCACCCGCAGTTTATTGGCACCGGCAGCCGCGGCCGGGGATGATCAGGCGTTTTTCGCAGCCAGCTGTGAGTTGTACGACAAACCACGCAAAAAATATTTCGCTTATATTTCCAAACGGGTGGTTGCAATGCATAACTACGCTACCGCAGGTAAGAAGCCGGTGGGTAACTCGCTGTATAAAATTATGTCTCGGGTGGACACCTCGGCTGTAGATATCGATGTCAGCGTACTTCCTCCGGTCGTGCATGATGAGACGCCGGTGACGTCGGTTGATCAGGCGGTTGCTATTTTTACTGAGACTCTGGATAAGCTACAAATTACCGGCTGGGAAGTAATTGTTGAACAGGACACCAACCGTTCCAGGTTTTCGATCAACGCTCATACTAAGAAAGTCCATATACCAAATCAATTTCAGTTAGATGCGCGCAGTCGAAAGATGACTCATTTGCAGTTAGAGGCGTTGGCACAGCACGAAATTGGGGTGCATGCGAGGCGGGCTCACGCTGGAGCTAGCAGTAAACTGTTGCTGTTGAGTATTGGATTAGACTCGTACATTCGGGGTGAAGAGGGGTTGGCTAGTTTTACGCAACAGCAAGTAGAAGGAGCTCAAGAATTTTATGGGTTCGATCGTTATTTAGCAGCGTCGCTAGCAATCGGCATGGATGGAACCAGGAGAGACTTTCGTGGCGTGTTTGTGTTAATGACTGAGTTCTACCAACTACAATTAGTGCAGGCAAACTTGCCGCCTGACGTTGGGCGCGCTCAAAACGCTGCCTGGGAAGTGTGTGTGCGGATATTCCGTGGTACCACTGGACAAACTCCAGGATGTATCTACACTAAAGACATAGTATATATGGAAGGTAATATTGGTATCTGGCACCAAATGTCATTACAACCAGATAGCTACCCGGATTTTTTCGTCGGAAAATATAATCCGTTACTGAGTCGACACGTTAAAGCTTTGCAAACATTAGAAATTTTAACTCAATAGCTACCATGAAGAACACAATAGCAGTCTGGAGTGTCAGTTGTTTTATAGCGGTGGTCCTAGTGGCTCCAGCAGTTGTTATGGCACAAGCGTCGGAGTTTCAGTTTCAAACTGATGCCACGGTAGCAGCTGACGGCGACGCTAGCACTTCGACCTCTGCCCCTAGCAGTATGACACCATCAACCACGGCCGCGGGTATCATTTTGCATCGCGATCTCACCGCTCAGACTGACATTACTCAGCCCGAAAATCTTGATGACAAAGTGGCAATTATTTCTTTGTTTGAAGCTCGTCCGGTGACGGAATTGAGTTGGTTCAACGGTATGGCGTACTGGGTTCAAGAAGCCGTGCGGGCCGGTGTGCCAGCCAACACTATATTTTTAATTCTATTGTCGCCCTTTTTAGCCCTGCTTGTCAGTTTTGTACGAACCGTAGTTGGGCTACCGACTCTTGATATGTTGGTACCAATCGCCTTATCGTTCGCTCTGGTGGCGGTCGGTATTACGGTCGGATTACTGGTGCTGACAGCCATCATTTTAGCTTCGTACATTGCTAAGCGAAGTTTGTTGAAACTAAAGATTATGTTTTATCCAAAACGCTCGCTGTCGATGTTGTTTTTGGCTCTGGCGGTATTTGCTGCCCTGACCGTCGGAGTTATGCTCGAGTTTGAACGAATTTTAAGCGTATCAATTTTCCCGATCCTAATCCTGATGTTGCTGGGTGATATGATCGTGTCGGTACAGTTGCACAAAAGTAGCGCTGAAACCTTTTCAATTACTGGGACAACTATCGCGATCGGGCTGATTGGCTACGTGGCGGCCAGTAGTTTGACGATTCAGAACATCGTGATTTTGTATCCTGAAATTATTCTCCTAGTGATTCCTCTCAATATTCTGGTTGGGCGATACTTTGGTTTGCGAATCAGTGAGCTGCTTCGCTTTAATAAAGTGGTAGTCGACTAACGGTATGCCAGTCAGTACCGCAATGTTGGGCATGAATGCTCGTAATTATCTTTATATCCGTAAGTTTAATAGACGGAGCCAAAAGCTGGTGGCTGATGACAAACTGCTTACAAAAAAACGATTGATCAAAAAGGGAGTTCCGACTAACGACATTCTTGCCGTATTTCGGTCGCTTCAAGACGTGCGTGCATTTGACTGGACATCACTCCCATCTGACTTTGCCGTCAAGCCGGCTCGTGGCTACGGCGGTCGAGGGATCACAGTGGTGCGTGGCTGGGATGGAGCTCGAGGTAAGCTGGGTAAGCAGAACACCATCGATATTCATGAGTTAGAGCGGATCATATTTGGGGCGCTCGATGGTGAACATTCACTCAATAACTTGCCTGACGCTGCGTTTATCGAGGAGCGTATTATCTCGCACTCTTTTTTTAAAAAATACATCGATAAAGGAGTGCCCGATTTACGGGTGATTGTCTGTAACAGTGTGCCCGTAATGGCTATGATGCGGTTACCAACAATTTACTCTGACGGTAAGGCAAACCTGCACCTGGGTGCTCTGGGGGCAGGGATTGATATGCGAACGGGGATTACGACCTATGGGGTGGTGCATAACCAACCGGTCGAGTATATTCCAGGTAGCAAAACTAAAGTTCGAGGTATTAAAATCCCAGACTGGGACAAGATTCTAGAAATCGCCGTGAAAGCCCAGCAGTGCTCAAAGTTAGGGTTTGCGGGGATTGATATCGTCATTGATCAAAATAAAGGACCGTTAGTGCTCGAGATCAATGCTCGACCAGGACTAGGTATCCAGGTTGCGAACCAAGCCTCTCTCCGGACTCGTTTAGAGCGGATCGCTGATTTAAAAGTACAAAAAATCGAGCGCGGTGTAGATTTAGCCAAAAAGCTCTTCGCAGAAGAGGCCCTAGAAACAGTTGAGGCCGAATCGTCCTCAACCCTATCGGTCATTGAAAAAATAACCATTTACGGTAGTAAAAAGAAAAAAACTGTGAGGGCAAAGGTTGACACCGGAGCCTACCGAACATCACTTGATAGTGATCTGGTTGAAGAGCTGGGGTTGGACGAGCGTAACAAATTTGTCAGGGTACGCTCAGGAAGTGGTCGCCAAAAACGTCGCACGGTACACCTAAAGTTCAAGATGAAAGGGAAAGAAATCGACACCATCGCCACCTATACCCCCCGTGGACACCTGCGCTTCCCGGTTATTATTGGTCGTAAAGACATGGATGGTTTCTTGGTTGATCCAAACAGCATTCCAGAGGGAGTCAAAGTAAAATAAAAGTGGGGAGGCCACTGCCATTTGGCGCTGGTCTTTGTTATGATAGGGCTATGTTTCGTACTCGCGATTTTATTTTGTTGTTCTCAGCGATTATGTTTTTAGTGGTAGCGATTGGTACAACTCTGATTGGTCAGAGTTGGTCATCGAGTGACCCGGCTGGGTTTGCTGTGGAAGCCGAGAATGATGTCGAGTACCTTGCCATGGTTGCTGGTAGTGAAGAAATCAGTCGGGCCGAGCGCATTGCACAGATGCGTGCCAAAATCTCACAGCAAGCTTTACTCTCGGAAGATCTGACGAATGAAGTCGTGGGTGAGGAATCGCTAGAAACAGTCGTTGCCACATCATCTTCTGAAGACGTTGTTACTCAGACCGAAGCCGTCCAGTGTCCAGCCTATCGACTGTATGCTAATTTTTGGGATGCGCGTAGCCTGAGTTTAGTTGAGAATGAAGGTGCCTACCTGCTCGCTCGCGGTTACATCAGTTCTACTTCTGTGCCTGAGGTGGTGCTGCAATTACCAGCCCGAACCGCACCAAGCGGTAACCCAAGCTGTCTGCCATCGAACGTAATCGGGATTGCAAATGATGGGTCACTGATTCGTAATGATGAGACGGGCTTATATAGTGTATTTGGTTCAGAAACGCTAATTGGCTACGCGCTTGATGGGTTCCCAATCTATGGAGTTGGTGTCGGCGCAACTGATGCCTGTGGTGGTCTGGTGGTCGCTGGAGCATACCGGTATCAGTTGCGGTCTGATGGTGAAACCATTATCAACTGTTTTGCTGCGGCTCCTGTTGTGCTTCCGTAACTGTATACTATGGCTACCTTAATTTTCGATATTGAAACTACCGGCAAGAATTGGAGCGACATTCCTGAGTCTACCCAATACGCCTTGACCAAATGGATCGGACAGCAGCCAATCAGTGATGCTGAAAAGGAGCGTCTGAGTGAAGAGGCTCAAGAAAAACTTGGATTGTCTCCCTTTACAGGAGAGGTCATTTCGCTCGCCCTGTACGACCTCGAACGTAAACAAGGTGTTGTGTACTTTGTGGCTGATGATTCGGTGCTTGATTACTCGGACAATGGTTGGAAATACAAGGTTCGAACCGAGAAAGAGATGCTCGAGGACTTTTGGGAGTCAGCCCGCAGTTACGATGTGTTTGTGACGTTCAACGGACGGTCGTTTGATATTCCGTTTTTAATTCATCGTTCACTAATTTTGGGAGTCCGTCCAACCGTTGTGCTGACTGGACAGCGATATGTTAGTCGACAAAGTGCACCGTATCAAGTCGATCTACTTGATGAGTTTTCGTTCTATGGCGCAATGCGTCGTCGACCTTCGCTGCAATTGTTGTGCAATTCTTATGGTATCTCGTACGCAAAAGAAGGGATGGGTGGGGAAGATGTGACTGAATTCTTTGCGCATAAAAAATTCCGTGATATCGCCGAGAAAAACGCGGCTGATGTTATAGCAACGACAGAATTATTTGAAATGTGGAAAACGAATTTGGCTCCAGCTAGTTTCATCAATGGGGTTGAATTTTAATAGATTTGTAGTATTTTTCCTCTGAAACCAGTTATTTGAGGGAGAGAAACATGCTACAAACAGCATTAAACGTTCACAAGCGGGGAGCCAATTACTGTGCTGATCGGCCGTTTTGGAGTAAAAGGTGGGTCCCTACCAGCGCCGCAAGTGCAAAAGTGACATTCATCGATCTGCCGATCGATCAGACAGTTTTACCAAAAACGCTAGATCCTGATTGGCGCACTAGACGAAAGGTGGTTTTGTTAAGGCGAACAACGTCAATGACTAGGACTCGGGCAGTGATAATCGAAAATGGTTCTGTATCAACGACCTTGCGGCCATTTAATACCGATTACTTTACTATGCGGATTGGGTTAGAAAAAGTGCAGGTTGCACTGGCGGACTTCTATCACAACTGGTCGCAGCCAGAGCTGTGCTTGGATCAGGCCGGTAAGCCTTTAATTTTGACGCAAGCCCAAATGGGGCTACATATTGCTTGTCTTGGTTTACCGGTGACCGATATATAATTGCACGCCCCAGTTAGTTGCTGGGGCGTGTTTTTTTGTTTGCTATACTATTTTGTATGAAAAACTACTTTACTTTGGGGTTGATACTAATCGTTCTTCCTGCACTCAGTTTCTTGTATTACACAGTTACTATTGCCGAACCGGTTGATCGGGTCTTTCTTTCCATCTCAACCTTTTTATACTCTATCTTTACTGGGTTCTTTATCTCTAGGCAAGCCAGTCGTTTCAACAAAGTGCGCGAGACTGTAACCAAGTTTGATGGTCTGATGTCAAACATCTACCGAACTAGTGGTCATGTCTCAGCTGTTTTGCAGCAGGAGATTGGTGATGTAATTAAGGCACATTATGAAAAAATATTTGCTACCAAGCAGTGGAACTATCACTTTGAGCATAAATCAAGCACCCTCTCTTCCATCCACCAGTTACTTGACGAACACATTGAGGAGGATAAAGTCACCAAGCTATCAAACCAGTCGATTGGAGCGATTGTAAAAGGACTTGGTGCGGCTCAGGATGTTCGTAAATCTATGCTGGCGTTACATCGCGAACGAGTCCCTTCTGAGCAATGGGTATTGATCCTGTTTTTTGTCTCAATGTTGGTAGCTACGGTTAGTGTTATGCCATCAGTTGGTGTGCTGTTGCCGTCTATCCTAAAAGCAGCCTTTGTTATATCAGTATTATCGGTGATGTTTATTCTCTATCGTCTAAATAATTTAGAATTCACAGAAGACCTCATGGGTGCCGAATCTGCTCAAGATGTAATCGATATTATTGACGGCAACAAGTAGTGCATGAAAAATTCCGTCTCTTTATTAGCAGACTGGGCGAACGGAATATTTGCAGTTCTTGTGGCTAGCTATTGGTGGGGTATTGACCCATCATGGTGGCATTTTGCAGTTGGTTTAGTTCTGTCACATGTGCCGGATCTTGACGCAATTCCTGAGCTACTCAAGCGTGGAAAGGTCGCTGCTAGCGCCGAGCACCCTCACGATCATCGTGAAGCGTTGCATTATCCCATCGTTTTAATCACGCTTGCAGCTGCTGTGGCCTATAGTGTTCCGTATTGGGGGACAATTGCACTGGTTGCGGTTGTATTACACCTCGTCAATGATCTGTACGGTACCGGCTGGGGAATCAAGTTGTTTTGGCCAATTTCAAAGCGAAACTACAAGGTGCTTGGTAGGCGAGTGAATCGTCTCCGCTATATCCTAGAGCAGGACGGTGATTGGGATACTCAACCAGAAGCAGAGCGACGCCTCAAATGGCTCGTATCTTGGTCACCTGAAGAGCTACCTAGATACATGATTCGTTGGGGGATTGATAATTGGATTCCAAAATACTACTTTAACTTTACTAGTATCTCCATAGTTGAGTGCGGACTGTTTATTATTGCAGTCGTCTTGATGCTTATCGCTCTGCTATAGTAGGCGTACTATGAAAAGAGATTTTCCAGAAAATTTTTATTGGGGAGCCGCCACAGCGTCGTACCAGGTTGAAGGCGGCATCGATAACTGCGACTGGGCTGAAGCTGCTCGTCAGGGGCGCGTGCCGGTTTGCGGAGTTGCCTGCGACCACTACAATCGCTATCAGGCTGACTTTGATCTAGCTAAGGAGTTAGGTCACACGGCGCATCGACTCTCTGTCGAGTGGGCGCGAATTGAACCTGAAGCAGGGCAGTTTGACTACGAAGAAATTGAGCACTATCGAAAAGTTTTACAATCTTTAAAAGACCGCAATATCAAACCGTTTGTCACCATTTGGCACTTTACCTTGCCGCAGTGGTTTGCTGAGTCCGGCAGTTTTGAGCGAATAGATTCACCAGAGATTTTTGCTCGCTACGCAGAATTTGTGGTGCGGGAACTGGGCGACTTGTGTGACCACTTTTCGACCATGAATGAGCCAAATGTGTTTGGTAGCAACGGCTGGCTTCGCGGCAGTTGGCCACCGTTCAAGCGATTTTCATTAACTGACCTGGTGTCGATCACTAATTCTGGAAATAATTTTGAAGATAAGGCGGACAAGGGGGTTAAGAACTTTTTCTTATACCGTAGAGTGATGAAAAACTTGGCGCAATCTCACAATGCTGCTTACGGTGCCATCAAGCTATTCTCGCCTGAAACTGAGGTTAGTGTCGTTAAGCACGTGATTGTATTTGCCGCCAATTGGAATCCGTTTAATAAAATAAAGGCAGCTATTGCCAATTATGCCTGGACGAGTGTGTTTATGAACCGTACCCACAATTATTGTGACTCAATTGGTTTAAACTATTACTTCTACACTCAGTTTGGAGATAATCGTGAATGGAAAAAGACCGATATGGACTGGAACTTTGCACCTGACCATATATACGGTGCGCTGATGATGTTGGCAAAATACAAGAAACCGTTATTTGTCTCTGAGGGTGGACTCGCAGACCACGATGATTCTGATCGGGCGGAATATATAACCAGGCAAGTTGATGGTGTCAGGCGAGCGATTGCTGACGGGGCTGATGTGCGTGGCCACTTGTACTGGTCACTGATGGATAACTACGAGTGGGCGCTAGGCTGCGAGAAGCAATTTGGGTTGATAAAGATCAACTACAGTACCCTCGAGCGAGAAATCCGACCAAGTGCCTGGGTGTATAAAGAACTGATTGAAAAATACTCCAAGGTACAATAGTGCTAATGAGTTGGATACTATTGGCGAGCATCGGTCAGTTCTTAAATGCGGTGGTTGCAATTATTGATAAATACATTGTCTCTGACGAAAACGCTCTGCCGCGGCCGTTTGTGTACGCGTTTTACTCATGTCTTCTAACTGGCGGCTGGGCATTGATTTATTTTGCCGGCCTGGTTCCTAGTTTAACTGAGCTGGGAACCCCCTCATTCGCAAATATTCAAACCCCGACTCTGGTGGTAGTTGCGATGGCCTTTCTGGCTGCGTATACCTTTTTTATGGCGCTGGTGTCTATGTTCGATGCGCTAAAACACGCTGATGCTAGTAACGTGATGCCGATTATTGGTTCAGTGTCGGCTTTGTCTACGTTTGGCATGAGTTACATGTTCCTTGATCCTGCGCATTCCCCAAATTTTATTTGGGGAATAGTCATTTTGGCTACTGGAACACTGTTGGTGGCCCAGACGCTACCAAAAGTCGACGTCATACTGCACGTGCTCCATTCGGGTATTTTCTTTGGGTTGCACGCGATTACCATGAAAGGGTTGTTTCTTGAAACCAGTTTTGACGATGGGTTTTTCTGGTCCCGGGTGGCTTTTGTGTTGTTTGCGCTCTCGCTCCTACTGGTGCCGGCCTACCTCGATAAAATCCGAGAACAAACCAAGGAGACCAGTAGAAAAACTGGTGGAATTGTCCTGGGTGCAAAAATTTTGGCCGGAGTCGCTGCGTTCCTACTGCTAAAAGCTACCGACATGGGAGAGGTGTCGGTGGTGCAGGCGCTCGATGGACTTAAATTTGTGTTTATTTTGATTATCAGCATTATATTTGCTCAGTGGTTGCCTGATAGTGCGATCGATCGTGATACTCGTCCGGGGACCTTCTTTCGTAAGTTACTGTTCGTGATTGTGATTATGGTCGGCTTTATCATGCTGTTTGCGTGATAATATAAATTTTATATGTGGAAGAAAGTTCTTGTCGGGGTTTTGATTATTGTATTCCTGCTTGGGTTCGCTGTGTTTATACTCGCTCAAAAAGATAAGCCGCAGGAAATTACCTACGGCATGTCCTTTAATACACCATACGCACGTGAGCTCGGTTTGGACTGGAATGAAGTGTACGATGCTATCTTAGATGACCTAGGTGTACGTCATTTGCGTTTGGCCGCGCACTGGCCGATGGTTGAGCCAATCCCGAACATCTATAACTTTGAAGAACTTGACTACCAAATTAGACGCGCCGAAGAGGTTGGTGCTGAAGTCGTGTTTGCTGTGGGGCGACGCTTGCCGCGTTGGCCAGAGTGTCATACCCCAAAATGGGCCACAGAAAGATCAGTAGCTGAGCGTAATTTAGCACAGCTACGATATATCGAGGCGGTAGTTAATCGCTACAAAGATAGTCCGGCAATTACCGTCTGGCAGGTTGAAAACGAACCGTTTTTGGCGGTATTTGCTTTTGATCATTGTGGAGAGTTAGATACAGACTTCCTTGAGCGCGAGATTGCATTGGTTAAAAAGCTTGACTCCACTCGTCCCGTTCTCCTGACCGACAGTGGTAACCTCGGGACCTGGCATGGAGCCTATACCCGAGGAGATATGTTTGGTACTAGTGTGTACGTGCATTTCTGGAATCCAGAACTCGGACAATTTAGGACCTGGCTTCCACCTTGGTTCTATCGGGCTAAGGATAACCTCATGAGAGTCTTGTTTGGAGATAAGGAGACAGTTTTAATTGAGCTGTCAGCCGAGCCTTGGCTGGTCGCACCGATTGTCGAGGTGCCGCTTGATGTGCAGTTTACTCGAATGAATCTACAAAAATTTGAAGACATTTTGAAGTACGCCGAAGACACTCATTATCAAAAGCAGTATTTGTGGGGGGCAGAGTGGTGGTACTGGTTGCACTTACAAGGTCGCTCAGAAATGTGGGAGCGAGGCAAGAAGCTGTTCCCCGAGTCGATAACGACAGAAAAAGTTGAATAAATTAGCTATACTAAATGGATATGGATAGAAGTTCACAGAAAATTATTGATGCCTCCCTCGATATCGTTGAATCAGTTCACGGTGTCATATCTGAAGTTGAGCACGAGATGGAGCAGCGTATAGCGCCGGTCAGAAAGAATCTCATTGAGCGTTTTCCGGCACTATTTTTACTTACGGTCACCATGGGTTTATCGTTAGTAATCTATTCGATGGAATTAATTTTCTCGCAGTGGGCTTGGGTAGTTAATTACCCCTGGATCGCTTTAGGGATCGGGCTCAGTATTTTACTAGCAACAGGTACTCTCTATAAGAAGCTGTCATAACCCACCTATGAAAGATTTTTTTCGCTTTGCATTTAGTTTTCTGTACATTCGTAACTGGCACACGGGTCGCAAAGAGCTTTCTCATTCAAGATTAGTCATTTTTGGCTGCGGCGCAGTGTTCCTGTTTGTGTCACTGGCGGCCATTGGTTTTTTGCAAGCTCCGGTTGAGGCAGTAATTCCTAGCAGGTAGCGTGGTACTATTTGCATATTAATAAACATCGGTTGTAACTTTTAGTACCATGGCTATCTCTAAACACTTTTTTGTTGTAATTACACTGTTCTTTTTTACAGCGATGGCTGCACAGGCTAACGTGGTGGTGCGAACTGCAAACCAGTTGGAGGTAGCTGAGGGGGACATTACCGATGGCGAATTGGTGGGGGTGGGATTACCGGTTGTACTGTCAAATAACGTTGCCGAAGACGTTACGCTAATAGGGAATCGAGTGACAGTAAATGGTCAGGTGGGGATGGATTTGTTAGCAGCTGGTTTTTTCGTGGATGTCAACCAGCCAGTTCTGGACGATGTGCGGATTGTTGGTGGTGAGGTGACCTTATCAAGTGATGTGGTGGGCGATGTGATTATTTTTGGTGGAGTAGTGGACATTCTCTCAACCGCGAGTGTGGCAGGTGATGTTATCGTCTATGGCGGCACGGTCACGATTGCTGGCACGGTCGCCGGCGATGTGGTTGGAGTTATGGAAGAACTATCGATCAATGGTCCGGTTGGCGGCGGCGTGGATGTGGCTGTGACCAACCTATCGTTGGGTGATCAAGCGGTGGTGACTGGGGGAGTGCAGTATACAAGCTTCAACCTGATGACTAAATCTCTTAATGCAACCGTGCAAGGTGATACAGTCCGAAGCGACCCGCCGTCACTCCAAGATTCCAGCTGGATGCAGATGACGTTGATTACATTTCTGATCGGTCTTTTTACCTCATTAGTCTGGTATTTAACGTCACGCAAGACCTTGATGGTGGTGGTGCACCAAACCAATACGCATCTATTGCGTAGTGCTTTTATTGGCTTTTTAGCGCCAACCGTTTTGTTTATCATCATCGTTGTGCTCTTCTTGAGTCAACTGGGAATGTACGTGGCATTGATTGGACTGTTTGGCCTCATAACGTTGCTGTTGCTGGCAGGTGCAGCGGCACCAGTTGTGGTAGGTCACTTGTTTGTGCAAGCTGCCCAGTATCCTACAATAGATAGTCCGCTACCAATTGTGCTCGGTGTCTTGATACTCACCGTTTCTATGTTTATCCCGGTTGTTGGCATCATGTTGGTTGTTGCGGCGGTCGTGCTGACGTTTGGTGGCCTACTCGAGTCACTGGTTAAGGCAAACCGTTAGATATGTGGTGGTCCTCGTTTGTGTCAGTGCTGCATGATTTGTGGCTGTTTTGTACCGGACGCCTTGATACCGTATCTCACTCGCCATCGTCTGATCATCTTCTGGCTTTCTCTGCTCGCCAGGCTGCGAGCAGTGTTACAGCTAAACTTGTTCAGCAGCTACAGTCAGGCGTACAGTATGGAGCTGACCAGGCGGTTACATGTACGATACGAGCCGAGCTGAGCGGATATGATCCACATTTGGTACAAGCGAGTGATCTGACAGAAAAAGAGTGGTTGTTGTATGTGGTTCACTCTAAAAGTCCAGCCGTGCCACTGTTAGCGTTACAGTTGACCCCGATTGGTCGTTGGCACACTACGCTAAGAGGTCAATCTGCGGTTTCGGTCAGTATTACACCCTATACACACTCACTCATGGAATGGAGCGAGGAAATGACTGGGAAAGTGGCGCTCGTGCTTCAGGTGACACCAGACGAGACGATTACCATTGGTGAGCTTGGGGTAGGACGGCCAGGGCTGTTTGAAAAGCGTACGTTAGTAAGGTCACAATGGCTGGAATTACGGCCAGTGTATACAGCGTTTGTGTAAACAATTTGCTACACTAAAGTATATGCAAAAACCAGTAGCATTTTTTGACGTAGACGGCACCCTGTTCCGATCAAGTTTGCTGATTGAACTAGTCGAAGAGTTGGTGCGGGAAGGTATTTTCCCCACTGATGCACAAGCGGGGTACGCGCAGGCAAACGCCGCCTGGCTAGCTCGGGAGGGGACGTATGACTCGTATATTGATGCAATAATTCAAACCTTCTTATCTAATATTAAAGGGGTGCACTATGGCCAGCTGGCAGACATTGGTCGCAGAGTAGTGGCACTCAAAAGTAAGCGGGTCTACACCTTTACCCGTGACTATGTCCAAGAGTTAAAAGCCGCAGGCTATGTACTAATTGCCATCTCTCAATCACCTAAAACTGTGCTGGATGAGTTTTGTCGGCAATATGGCTTTGATAAGGTGTATGGTCGGATTTATGAAATCGGACCCAGCGAGTGTTTCACCGGCGAGGTGACGGATGAACATGTGATTTCAAATAAAGCCAACATCGTTAATCGGGTCTTTGAGAGACATTCTGAGTTGACCCGCGCTGGTTCGATTGCTGTTGGTGACACCGATGGTGATATCCCGCTACTTGCGAGTGTTGATCGTCCGCTTTGTTTCAACCCCAACCAAGCGCTGCTCGACCATGCCAAGCGACAGGGGTGGGAAGTGGTGGTGGAACGCAAAGACGTAGTATATCGCTTGTAAAATTAATAAAACGTAGTATAACGCAGGCGAGTTCTTTTGCTCGTTTTCTTTGTAATTTTCCTATAGGAGGGAATCATGTCACACCCCGTAGACGTTCACGTTGGGAAACACATCCGGCACCGCCGCTGGATCACTGGAACAACTCAGCAACAGCTGGCCGAAGCGGTTGGGATCAAGTTCCAGCAGATTCAGAAATATGAAACCGGGATGAACCGGGTTTCCGCCTCCCGGCTGTGGGATATTGCCCAGGCACTGCGAGTGCCGGTCAGTTTCTTCTTTGAAGGTCTGGACGGTGCGGCAGAACCACCAGCCGGCGACCTGCCGGTTGATGTGCTCGCCGATAAGGAAGCATTGGAGCTGCTGCGTATTTTCTATGCCATCCCAGAAAAACAACGGCGTCGTCTGTTTAGCCTCGCTCGAGCTCTGTCAGAAGCATCCTAACTGTTGCTAAATAAAGCCAGTCTGCATACCCTCGCGCAGACTGGCTTTTTTCGTTATGATAGAGCTATGAAAAAGAAATTGACTCGAAACACTGAAAATAAATTGATTGCCGGCGTGATGTCGGGCTTGGCTGATTATTTTGACCAAGATGTGGTTTTGTTCCGTTTGCTTGGAGCAGCAGCTTTTGTTTTCACTGGCTTTGCTCCCTTTGGTATTTTATATATTTTGGCGTGGATAATTATTCCAGAAAAAGGAACACATGATCCGGAATATACGGTAGTTGAGTAGTATGGTCGACGAGCGTCGCGTACAGAGAAAAAATGAGACTATAGCGGGAACGGGACCGATAGTGTATGTGATGGCGCGTGAACAGCGGGTGGCTGATAACTGGGCGCTCTTGTACGCGCAGGAGCAGGCAATAGAGCGCGGTGTGTCTCTATGTGTACTGTTTGTCTTAGGTCCCATGTTTTGTAACGGTACAGCCCGACACAACGCCTGGATGGTAGCATCCCTTAAAGAAGTGCAGAGCAACCTAGACAAACTCAACATCCCATTTTTTATAGAAATCGGTGAGTGGCACGAGGTGTTTCCCGCGTTTGTTGAAAAGCACTGTGTGGGAGAACTGGTGTTTGATTTTAATCCCTTGCAACCCGTGCGTAGTTGGCGCGATGCGGTGGTCGAGCAAGTCAGCTGTAAAGTGGTTGAAGTCGACGCCCGTAACATCGTGCCGGTATGGTCAGCTAGTCCCAAAGCCGAGTATGCTGCCTATACGATCCGACCCAAGATCCACAAGCAGCTGCGAGAGTTTTTGACAGTAATCCCTGAGTTACAAAAACAAAAAATGGTCTGGCAGAGCAATGTCCCAGAAATTGACTGGTCAGCAGTCGAGTCGTACCGGTCATTTGCCGTGGCTGTGCCTATCCCAGATCAATGTAAGGCCGGAGAGAAGGCCGGACAAGCCATGTTGGCTGACTTTATTGATAAGCGATTACACGGGTACGCTGAGGCGCGCAATGACCCTAATCGAGACGGCGTCTCGCACCTCTCGCCGTACTTGCGCTGGGGAAATATTTCCGCTCAACGCGTGGCTTTGACGGTTCAAGACGCCGGTGCTGACCAGATTGATCGTGAAGCTTTTCTAGAAGAACTAATTGTTCGGCGAGAACTGTCAGACAACTTTGTCTACTACACCCCAGACTACAACCAGGTCACTGGCGCCCACGCCTGGGCTCAGAAAACCATCGGTGAACACGTAGCTGATACGCGTGAATACATCTATACGCTGGAGCAGTTTGAGCAAGCTCAGACTCATGATGATCTCTGGAATGCGGCTCAGCTGCAAATGGTCCAAGAGGGCAAGATGCACGGCTTCATACGTATGTACTGGGCAAAGAAAATCCTCGAATGGACGCCAGACGCTCAAACTGCCATTGATACGGCCTTAACGCTCAATGACCGTTATAATCTCGATGGGAGGGATTCCAACGGTGTGTGCGGCGTAATGTGGTCGATCTGTGGCGTGCACGACCGGGCCTGGAATGAACGAGACGTGTTTGGCAAAGTTCGCTATATGAACTACAACGGCTGCAAGCGAAAGTTTGACGTCAAAGCCTACGTCGAGAAATATACGGTGGACCAAGAACCATTATTCTCACCAACCGACAATTAAAATAACTTATCATATATGATAAGTTATTTTAATTGTTGCGCAGTGGTGGTCTGCTAGTTTTTCGTTACAATACTAGGGCAATGAACAAAAAAGAACGAGAGTTTCAGGCCTTTGTGCTGGATTGGTATAAAATGTGTGGCCGGCATGATTTGCCGTGGCGACAGACCCATGATCCGTACAATGTTCTGGTGTCGGAATTGATGCTGCAGCAAACCCAGGTGCAGCGTGTGATTCCCAAATACGAAGCGTTTACTAAAAAGTATCCAACCGCCAAGCAGCTGGCCAAGGCATCACTTGGAGATGTGTTGCGCCTCTGGCAAGGGTTAGGGTACAACCGTCGAGCCAAGTTTCTGCTCGAGTGTGCCCAGGCGGTCACTAGTACTCACAAGGGAGAATTCCCGACTGAGTACTGTGAGCTGATCAAATTACCAGGCATTGGTCCGTACACAGCAGCTGCCATTTGTGCCTTTGCGTACAACCAACCAATTGAGTTAATCGAGACCAATGTCCGCCAGGTCTACATTCATCATTTTTTTAAACGGGCCGAACAAGTAACAGATGCCCAGATTCTCGAAAAAGTGCGGCGGACCGTACCTGAGGGGCAATCGCGCCAGTGGTATGCCGCCTTGATGGACTATGGTACCCAGCTCAAATCTCTCCACGGTAACAACACTAGAGTAGTCAAAGGGTATGGCAAACAATCAAAATTTAAGGGGAGTAATCGGGAAGTCCGGGCAGCAATTGTCCGGGTGCTAACTAAACAATCCTACACACAATCAGCCCTCTGGCTTGCCCTCGAACAGTACGATGTCAGTAAAATCCAGCCGCAATTGTCTGGTTTGCTGGATGATCAGATGGTGCTCTACAAAGCAGGGAAGTACCAGTTGCCGTAACTATTTAGTATCCTTGATATACAAGGTACAAAACATGGCGGGGACCATCAAGGCGGCAAACACAATAAACAGCAGGTGAAAGGGAACGTAGAGCAGGGTTAAACTAGCGACAACCGCTCCCATCACGTACGCCAGCGGCCTGGTAATCCGGAAAAAGCTGATGATTTGTGCGTCAGATGATTTGGTTTGTTTAAAGAAATAACTTTCGGTCGTCACTTCAACCAGGGCCGCCCCGACCCTGGTGGTAAACATGATGAGTGACCAGACAGCGACGCTGGTGACGGTCACAAACGACATCCAGGAAGTGGCAATAATGATAATCAAGAAACCAAAGCCCATCATTTCCTTCTCTCCAATGTAGCGATCGGCAATGATTCCAATCGGGTACTCAAACAGTACGTAGGCTAACTGTGCAAAGAACATCACAACCCCAAACTCGGCCCAGGTTAGGCCGATTGTGCCGGTGAGATATAGCGGGGTGTACACCACCATCATCATAAAAAACATCTGCAGTAGAAACTGGGCAATAAATACGCTACGAATGTTAATGTTGATCCAAAAGGTGTGAATCGCCGAGAACACATCAAGCTCGCCATAGGGTGGATCAGAAAATGTTCTAAAGAATAGTAACAGTACAATTAGTACCGGGATGAGGGTGAGAGCGCTGACTACGTAGGCGCTGGAAAAATCAGTGCCGGTGGCGCCGATCAGCAGTCCACTGATTAGTGGTGAAACAGCCCCCACTAGACTCGCGAGGGTTAAAAGTAGTCCTCGACTGGAGCCAGTACCACTCTCATCGTTTCCGATCCTTTCCTCCATGAAGACATCAAGGTTAAAAATAATTAACGGTACGGTAATGAGGTGGATAATAAACAGAGGTACCGCTACTTCAAGGACGGTAGCTTGTGACATTCCAAGTACTGCCACAAAGTTTGTGAGCAGCAACAAAATGGTCAATTTATAGTTACCAACCAGCTGCAGTACCCGAGAGATGAACAGAAAGATCAAAACACTCAGGGCAGAGCCAACCGTATAAATGGTACCAACGCTGGTCGCATCGATGAATTGCTCAAGAAATGACGAGTTGATGTAGGCCACCACAAAAGTGTGAAAGACCAGTAGCAAGATGGCTGCGTAGACTGGTATCAGCTTTCGTTTGGCACTACGGCGTAAAATCCGACTGTGAGAGACTCTAGGCATAATACAATTATACGTTGCAAAGTCAGTTAGTATGGCAGCTATAAACAAAAACAGCACCCGTTGGGTGCTGCTTTTGAATCTTAGTAAGCGTTTACGAGTTTCAGGAATTGTCGGCGGGCTAAAGCCGCCAATTCGGAACGAAATTCACAATAGTCGCTACGCTCGTTTGCTCATTTCTATATTCCGATTAGCACTGGGATCACCATCGGGTTTTTAGAAGTCTTTTGTAGTAGGAAGCCTGATAATTTGTTCATCACTTCTTCCTTGGCGATTTCTAGATCGATTGGGTGTTGGCCGTTAGTGCTTTGCTCAATCGTTCGTTTGACCAGGACTCGCGCTTCAGATAGTAGTTGTTGGTTCTCTCGGAGGTAGACAAAGCCACGTGAAATGATGTCCGGGGATTTACGCAGTTTTCCAGTTTTGGTATTAACGGTAGCGATCACTACAAACATTCCATCCTCTGACAGACTTTTACGGTCTCGGAGGACAACTTCCTGGCGGGTTCCAACGGTGAATCCGTCAACCATTAGTTGGTCATTTGGAATCGTCATTGGTAGCCGAGTCATTTCTTCACCATTTTTGATGTCGATAATTGTTCCCGTGTCAGGGATAATCACGTTCTCTTTCGGGAAACCGTTTTCAACCGCAGCATACATGTGGGCCTTAAGGAAGGCGTGGTGACCGTGCACTGGGATCAGGAATTTTGGTTTGACGGCTTTGTGTACCCAGACCAGCTCCCCAGCATTACCGTGACCAGACGCGTGCACGTGTGAGCCCTGGAAAGATGTGATGCGGACGTTCATGCGTGAAATGTTGTCTCGTAGTTTCTGGACTGAAATTTCGTTTCCGGGAATAACTGAAGATGAAAGCACGATGGTATCTCGTTCGGTCAGGGTAATAAACTTATGTTTATTCGTAGCCATTCGCATAAGAGCGGCAAATTCTTCACCTTGAGCTCCAGTTGAGAGCACGACAATTTTATCCACTGGATAGTCTTTAATGTCGTTACCCTGGATAAATGTCTTTGGATCAACTTCGATCAGTTTTGCCTTGATGGCAATCTCGACGTTAGTTTTCATACTTCGTCCCTCGAGGACAACTTTTTTGCCTAGTTCTTCACAGACTTTGATCACACTGATTAGTCGGTCAAACTGTGAGGCAAAGGTTCCAATAATCAACCGACCAGTGGCGGCCCGGATGATTTCTTCGAGTGTTTCAAACACCCGTGATTCTGAGGCAGAGAATCCTGCTCGTTCAGCGTTAGTTGAGTCACATAGTAGAGCGAGGTTATTGTTGAGGCCAACCTTTTCCCATGACGATCGCTCTTCGACGACAACCTCTCCGTCTTCGTGGACAAGCTTGATGTCACCAGTTACTACCACGTCACCATGCTTGGTTTCAATACCGATACCCATAGCGTCTGGGATCGAGTGAGTTACCGGGAAGGTTTTGATAGTCGTTTTTCCAACGGTGAAAGTCTCACCCTCTTTAACAACGTGCATATCAACCGGTTCCATTTGTGGGAACTCCTCCTGTCGCTTGAGGATCATGAGTGATGTTAGGTACTGCGTATAGATTGGTGGGTTACCAATTCGCTCCATAATAAAGGGAATTCCACCGATGTGGTCGAGGTGGCCGTGAGTAACAACCAGCGCTCGAACTTTGTGTTTTCGCTCTTCTAGATACTGTGTGTTGGGTAGGATGTAGTTGATCCCGGGAGCATTTGATTCTTCGGACACAAACTGAAAGCCGGCGTCGACAACGATGATATCGTCTTTGGTTTCAATAATGTTCATGTTTCGACCGATTTCTTCAACCCCTGAAACGGTGATGATGCGGACGGTATCCTCATCAGTAATCTCGGGGATCTTTCGGCCTTTTTCGTCAACCACGCCCAACCGGTGGGTGAGAGCAGGGGCTTTGTCTGGTCGTCTTCGCTGTTGCGGGCGTCGTCCACCACGGCCTTTTGCTGGCGGTCGGCCACTGTCGGTGCTGGCGGCGCCTCGTTGCGGTCCACGTCCAGCTGGACGAGTTCGTGGTCCAGTAGATGGTCGTCCACCACCTGGTCGCTGTGAGCTACCACGTGGGTTTGGGTTGGTACGAGCCTGTCGAGGGGCTGCAACTGGCGCTTGTCGCTCGGCCGCTTTAGGGTTGGCACCGTCTCGGTTACCAAACGGACGTCGGGTTCGTTTTACCGGCTGAGCGTTACTGTTAGCTTGTGTATTGTTTGTTTCGTTCATGTTTAATGTCTTAGTTAATTACGTTGTTCGCAATATGAAAATTATGGGGTCGCTTCGACTTCGGTTCTAAAAAATGGCCACAACGCGCGGGTGTCTGTATTCCAGAGCGTAATGTTACTGAATCGGTCGGAAGGACGTCCGATACGGTTCATTGGTGCCGTTCTGATACCTGGACTAATCAGGTACACACTAGCTGGTTGGAACAAGAAGATTGCTGGCCGTTCGGTTGTGATTATGGTCAGAGCCTTTTGTATCACCTCATTCCTTACCTTATCATCTTGGCTCACTCGGGATGTCTCGAGTAAATCATCTACTGTCAAATTGGCGTACTGGGTGATATTTAGCCCAGGGTCGTTTTGTTGTGATGAGTGCCAGAACGGGAATAGGTCGCGTGAACGGCTGGTGTCTAGCCCGAAAAGTAGCACTTCAAAGTCGCGCGGCCGGATCACTGACTGTACTAAGTCAGTTTGCTCGTACTGTTCGGTTAAGACCGTAACCCCGAGCTCTTTCCAGCTGGCAACTACAGCCTCCAGAGTTGCTTCTAGGGTGGGGTTGTTTGCTGTCCGAACCGTAATGGTTAACGGTACAGCAGAATCGTCAATTTCTTTCTCCCAGGTATCCAGCTCAGTTTGTGTCCAGTTAGCGCTTTCAAGAAGCGTTTTAGCGCTGATTAATCGTTGTTCTGCGGTGGCTGTGTCTGGGAGATTGACTTGTTCAGATTCTACCGCAGTTGTCGACGTTGCGGTAGACGGTAGGCTGGGGATGCCGTTACCACTGAGAGCACTATCTATAATAGCTTGGCGGTCAAGGACCACTTCTAGCGCCTCTCGGACAGCCGCGTCACGCAGCGCAACCGAGCGGTTTTGGTTAAAAAATAATCCAAAGGTTCGTGGTAGTGGCGTGTTGATTACGGTGAATTGCTCGGTGTCAACAGTACCCAATTGCTCTGCCGGAATATAAGCCGTTGCATCAACTTCGCCAGCTTGCAGAGCTTCAATAATTTCTAACTCGGTGGCAAAAAACTGCAATGTGATAGTTTCAATCAAAGGGGACTGGTAGTGATCTGGTACAGCCAGCAGCTTGTAAGCTTCAACTGTGCCACTACGTGAAAATTCGGCCTGATCAACCATGTAGGGTCCGCTTCCGATAGGGGTGGTGTTCCCTTCGCTGAAGGGAACTTGCTCAATTGGAATAGTTCGCCAGATGTGGGCAGGTAAAATCCCTAGGGTAAAGTTCTCAATGAATGGTGCGTATGGTTCAGTTAATGATACCAATAATGACTGGTCATCTACCACTTCCACAATTACCTCGTCCCAATTGCCTCGCAAGGGGCTTTTGAGGTCAGCGTTTTGAGCTAGATCAATAGTGAACAAGACGTCACCGGCAGTCAGCTGTACTCCATCATGAAAAAAAACGTCGTTCCGCAGCTTGATTGTATACGTTCTACCATCATCTGACACGGTGACCGATTCTGCAATATCAGGCACCAGATCACCGTCAGGGTTGATCTTCATCAGCCCACTATATACCAGAGCTGTCACATCTTGGTCAGCTCTGGTTAAGGCAAGAACCGGGTTAGCAAACCGCGGGGTACCAAGGATTCCTTCGGTTAACTCACCGCCGGCGGAAACTCCTGGCACAGAAACGATCTGGTTGGCAGCCAACAGCACCCATACAAAAGCGGCGACTGTTACCAGTAACAGCGATCGCAAAAACCAGCGATCGCTCGTTTTAGCGTGTTCGATCACGGAAATGATGTTTGTAACAGAGAAAAAGCGGGTCATGGGATGTAGTACGGACAACCAAACAGCAGTCCGTGTTATACCAGATCAATCGATAACTAGAGAAGGACGTTCAGAAACGTAGAGAATACAAAGAGAATTGACACTCCAATCGAAAATCGAAAGAGGAATTCTTCCGCACCACGTCGTTTGTTGAACGCTGAGCTAAAGTTGTCTCCACCAAAAGCACCACCGAGACTTGATCCACGTTGTTGGAGCAAGATCGCTGCTACTAATAGAATAGAGAGGATAATCTGAATGTAGGGCAGTACAGATAGTACCGTTTCAATAAGATTCATGTGGCCAGAAGTGTATCAGAAAGAAAAATGGCTGGCAAGCAAAACTAGAGTAGTAAAAGGGCTGGCTCACTTTCGTGCGCCAACCCTTTTGTTTGTTTGATTTTTATTCTGGACAGAGCAACCAGATTGCCAGACGCTCTTGATCTTGGTAGCGTCGGGGAGTCTGTCCATCTCGACAGCGGACAGTGCTCCCGTCGCTCCGGTGTGGACGCCGGAATGACGTTAGTAGATACCGCTGCCCGGGCCGGAGATATCTCAGTCTTGGGCGCTCTGGTTTGTATCCAGAGCGCCGAGTCTCTTCCTCCAGCTGCGCTTTAGCCTCGTTGTAGGCGTTGGGGTTGCCCCAGCTGAGCGTGGTGGACGAAGGTCCGGTACCCCAACCGACGCTAAGTCCTACATTTGCATCTGGTCCGGGGTTAGCACAACCTGTCGTCAGAAGAAGTGTGACGGTAAGGATAAGAACTTCAAACTTCATCTATAGACACTCCTCTATGATAAACAGTTAGTTTGATGTGTATTATACTTAAAATATACGTTTTGTCAATATAAAACGGCGAGACACATGGCCCCGCCGCTACAACCCTGCAGTCAGCAAAATAAACGTTGCTGACATGATGCACCACTGTTTGATTTTGACGCTTGGCACACACCCTGACCATAGCCCTGCGAACGCAGCGGAATGGGTTTCAGGATTGATGTACATAATAATTGTTGTATTTGTGAAAAATTGCAAACCTTCCTACCTGCTATATAATGTGTTCGCGACGGAGGTGATCGACGTTATTTTGCAGTCGCAACTGAACAAATCGTTATTTATTGTAATTTTTCTAAGTATTTATACCTATGTCAGACAAAAGTCCGATCAAACCATTGGGTGACCGAGTAATCGTCCGTCCACTTACAGACGAAGAATTAGGAACAGTATCAGCCAGCGGAATTATCATTCCAGACACCGCCAAGAAAGAAAAACCAGAACAAGGAATCGTGATCGCAGCTGGACCTGGAAAATGGAACGAGGATGGAGATAAACGGATCGCTATGGACGTCAAAGCTGGAGACCGAGTGGTATTTTCAAAGTATGGTTTTGATGAACTCAAAATTGATGGAGCGGAATACTACATCGTTGCCGAATCAAGTGTATTAGGAATTCTGTCGTCAGAGAAATAATGCGTGAGCAAACAAGGTCGTAGACCGACTATTGCGAACGTAGTCAGTCGCTTTGCTACGATTCGACCTATCAAGGGAGAATCTAGCGGGAGCGTACTGCAGGAACTCAAAATAAATTACTAATTTAAAAAGAAATCACTATGAGTAAGGAAGTAATTTTTGGAGAAGACGTAAAGAAAAAACTGAAGAAAGGAATCGATACTGTGGCTGATGCTGTCAAAGTCACGCTTGGACCCCGCGGTCGTAACGTCGTGCTTGATAAAGGTTATGGTGGACCAATGATCACTAACGATGGTGTATCAATCGCCAAAGAAATCACCCTCAAAGACAAGTTCGAGAACATGGGTGCAGAGATCATCAAAGAAGTTGCTAATAAAACCAACGAAGTCGCTGGAGACGGAACAACAACAGCTACCGTACTAACACAGGCTCTAGTGCATGAAGGTCTCAAGCAAACTACCATGGGAGTCAACGCTATGGCGGTACGTAACGGGATGGAGCACGCGGCGATTGACGTGGTAGAAGCCCTCAAAGGCATGTCGACCAAGATCTCGAACGTCGACGAGATCAAGCAGGTCGCTACCATTTCTGCAGAAAACGCCGAACTAGGTGAAAAGATCGCCGAAACAATCGATAAGGTTGGAAAAGACGGAGTGGTGACAGTTGAAGAGTCACAGTCATTTGGGATCGAGACCGAATTTACCGAAGGAATGCAATTTGATAAAGGGTACGTGTCACCGTATATGGTCACGAACCCAGAACGAATGGAGTCTGAATACAAGGACGCTCATATCTTGCTGACGGACAAAAAAGTTACTTCGGTGCAAGAGATCCTGCCGCTGCTGGAAAAAATTGCGGCTACTGGCAAGAAGGAATTGGTGATTATTGCAGACGACGTGGAAGGAGAAGCCTTGGCGACGTTTGTAGTTAATAAACTCAAGGGTGGCTTTAGTGTGCTCGCAGTCAAGGCTCCAGGATACGGTGATCGAAAGAAAGAAATCTTGGCTGACATTGCGACCACGATTGGTGCTCAAGTTATCTCTGATGACCTAGGGCTCAAGCTGGAAAACGTAGAACTAGAACAGCTCGGTAAAGCTGACCGAGTGGTAGCGACCAAGGATACGACAACGATTGTTGGTGGAGCCGGTAAAAAAGCAGACATCGCTACGCGAATAAGCACCCTTAAAACCCAGCTAAATCAAGCGTCTAGTAAGTACGACAAAGAAAAAATCAGTGAACGCATTGCGAAACTGTCTGGTGGAGTAGCGGTGATCCGCGTTGGAGCAGCGACTGAAACGGAAATGAAGTATTTGAAACTAAAAATCGAGGACGCGGTTAACGCCACCAAAGCAGCGATTGAAGAGGGAATTGTGCCAGGTGGAGGGACCTCACTCGCGCTTGCTTCGGGGATTGTGGGGGCCGCAATGGAGAAAAAGAAACTAAGTCGCGAAGAAATGATCGGGTACAGTATCGTCCTTACTGCACTAATGGCACCGTTGAAACAAATTGCCGACAACACGGGTATTCTTGACGGGGCAGTGGTTGCTCAGAAACTGATCGACGCTGTCAAAGCTGATCCAAAGAGTAAAATGGGGTACGACGCTGCCAAGGGTGAAATGGTTGAAGATATGATCAAAGCAGGGATTATCGACCCGGTAAAGGTTGAACGGTCTGCTGTGCAGCACGCTGTGTCAGCCGCAGCGATCCTGCTCACCACCGAAGCTGCTATTGCCGACGCGCCAGAAGAAGGTGGTGGCATGCCAGACATGTCCGGAATGGGTGGCATGGGTGGAGGTATGGGAGGAATGATGTAGCAAACAAGCAAAAGAAAAACGGCACCTACAGGTGCCGTTTTTCTTTTGCTTGTTTGCTGCTCCCTTCGCTGCACTCGGAAATGAAAATGGCTTGCGCCGCTTTCATTTCACTCGTTACTCTCGGTAGTAACCTTCCTCCCCGCACTTCGTTCGGAAATACAAATGGCTAGCGCCGCTTGTATTTCGTTCACTACGTTTGGTAGTAGTTCTTGCTGATTATGTTAGTGGGTCTGAAATGAAAAAGGCGGCCGAGGGGCCGCCTTTGTTATTGCTCTAACTTAGTAACCAGTGTGATATCGTCGACTTTTGCCATTTCATCTTGTTGGAGACTTCCTGCGTCTGAGCAGTCGTCTTTAAAAGCATTTACTATACCGCCCCGCCCATTACTAAATGGTAGCACCTTGTGCCAGACTTCACCCCTAAAGCCAAACTTGTCACCTTCTGGGATTAATTCGAATTTAACCATTTTGTCCTCCTGTACCAATGTTGATATGAGTTTAACGTATTGAAACACAATATGTCAATATTATGGTAAAATAGTTCCACTTAAGAAATAATATTTTATCGTATGTTTGGATTAGGAATTGGAGTTGTGGTAGTAATCGGATTGGCAGTAGTGCTGTTTTTCTATGGTGTGTATGCGTACAACATGTTTGTGCGTTTGACGCAGCGTGGAAAAGAAGCCTGGGCTGACATTGATGTGCAACTAAAGCGTCGGTATGACCTGATCCCGAACTTGATCGAGACAGTCAAAGGGTACGCGGCACACGAGCGAGAAACCCTTGACGCCGTGGTGTCAGCCCGGGCTGAAGCTACTGCGACGCACGTCGACCCGTCAAACATTACTCCTGAACAAATCCACGCTATGGCGGGAGCCGAAGACGCCCTTTCAGGAGCGCTGGGTCGACTTCTGGCGGTTGCGGAAGCCTACCCAGACCTCAAGGCCAACCAGAACTTTAGCCAACTGCAAACAGAACTGTCAGACACTGAAAATAAAATCCAAGCGGCTCGTCGGTTCTACAACGGCAACGTTCGTGACTTGCTGATTGCGCTGCAGTCATTCCCTTCCAACCTGATCGGAAATATGTTTGGCTTCACTGAGTTAGATTACTTCGAATTGGCGGAAGGTAGTGAAGAGCGAGAGGTGGTAAAAGTTGATTTTGGAACTGGCCAGTCAGCATCATAATATAATTATGATTCGAGGTGTGGTATTCCACAATTTTCCAAAGATTCTCCTACTAGGAATTTTACTAAGCGCGACTTTTGGGGTCGCGCTTAGTGCGTCTGCTGCCGAACGGATTGAGCAGTTTACGACTGATCTGACTTTGCAGGCTGACGGCAGTGTGTTGGTTAGTGAAGAGATCGTCTATGATTTCGGTTCAGACCAGCGGCACGGGATTTTTCGGGAATTAAGCACCGACCATAACCAGGCTGCATCGGCGTGGTATAAAAACCGGTTTGTTTCGTATGATGTTATTTTGGTAGAAAGAAATGGGGTTGCTGAACCATTTACCCAAACTGGTAGTTCGCTGATCAATCTTAGGATTGGTGATCCGAACAAAACCATCACTGGTACTCAAACGTACACCTTAAGCTATGTGATACAGGGTGCTGCTAGCCAGTCTACCGACGGGTCAACTGAGTTGTACTGGAATGTGACAGGTGATAGTTGGACTGTGCCGATGAACCAGGTAGTTGTCACCCTACGGGCTGGTGCCGGGGTGCAGCTGCTCGATCAAGCCGCCTGCTATGTAGGTACACCAGGTGCGACATCACGGTGTGATGTCAATGTAACTGACACCCAAACCACTTTTACCAGTGGGTCTGTACCCAGCGGCAGCCAAGTCACAATTGCTCAGGCGTACACATCAAACCAACCGCCAGTCTTTGTTGAATCAATCAACTGGCTTCCTTTTGCACTGGGCTCGCTGCTGCTGTTTATTGTTGGGGCAATCTACCGTGCCTACCGCTGGGTGACACACTTTAAGCTTGATAAGCCGGTGATTGCCCAGTATGAACCGTATCAAGATTTCAAACCTATGTTTACTGGTGTGTTGTTTGATGGTCGCCTTGATTCACGCGACATTACGGCCGGTATTGTGTATTTGGCACAGCAAGGTTTTCTAAAGATAACTCATATCGGAAGCAAGGTATTTGGCATATTTAACCAAAGTGACTACGAGGTGACTCTCACCAAAGATGTCTCAGAAGTTCCAACTGATGCTCACACGTCACTCTTGCAGCTACTGTTTATGGGTCAGTTTGGTACTGACCACCCATCTCCATCCTGGCGTAGTTTATGGGTGCAGCCAAACATAGCAAAAAGTATGGACATGCCAGTTGGGAAAACAGTACGCTTGTCTGATATTAAAAGAAATACCACCAAGCTGCGTGAGAACTATAAGTTGATCATGTTGTTAAAGCAGGCTGTAAAAAATGACTTACACTATCTTGGGTTTAGAGAGACTTTTATCCTGACTCGGAGAACAACAAAAGGCTACGAAGCTTTAAATTACCTAAAAGGTTTCAAAGAATTCCTCTCGGTCACTGAATCAGAACGCTACAAATTCCATAACGCTCCACAAAAAAGCCCAGAACAGTTCATGGAATTCCTGCCGTATGCAATTGCCTTTGGTGTAGAAAAAGAGTGGGCCGAAGCGTTTAAAGATATTTCAATCAGTGCGCCAGACTGGTATGACGGTGGTGGCGCCAGCTTTAACGCGGCTGCCTTTAGTGCCGACATGAGTAATTTTAGTAGTTCACTAGCTAGCTCTGGAGCAGGATCAGGTACTGGTGCAAGTGGTGGTGGTAGTGCCGGCGGTGGCGGCGGCGGAGGCGGTGGTGGTTCTTGGTAAACAATACGGACTATTTCAGTTATAATGTACCTATGAATGAAACTGGGCGAGTGTATTACAATAAATTAGTCCGGGACGGGATCCAGGCTAAAATTGAGTCAAAAGGTGAGTCCTGTGAAGTGCGGGAATTAACTGACGATAGTGAGTATCAGCAAGAATTACTCAAAAAAGTTATTGAAGAAGCTGGGGCGCTAGCGATGGTGCGATCAAGAGCAGACTTCCTTGATGAGTACGCTGATTTGATGGTGGTGCTCGATGCACTTACTGCCCAGCTAGAAATCTCCGAGGCAGATATTCAGGTTGCAATAAAAGAAAATGTCGCGCGTAAAGGGTTGTATAAGAAACGCCACTATCTGCACTGGTCTGCCGATAGTGACTATACCAGTAACGAAACACCCCAAGGAATTAAGTGAGCAAAGGAGACTGGTGATTCGACTATTGTGAACTTAGTCACTCGCTTTGCTATGATTCGACCTATCAAGGAGAATATAGCTCTAGCGAGCTGCATAAAATACTAAAATTAATTATAATATAAATATACGCATGTCAGCCCCTACCTTATATACCCATCAGTCAGCCAATATCTTCAAAACCTACCTTTTGATGGGGTTTTTCTTGATTATGGTGATTGCGGTGGGCTATGCGGCTGCCTGGTATATGGGAAATCCGGCCATTCTCTATGTGGCGGTAGCGTTTGCTTTAGGGATGAACGTCTACAGCTACTGGGCATCAGACAAACTAGTGCTGCGGATGACCAACGCCGTCCCGGCTGATCTCAACCAGCACCGTGAGTTGATCAATGTGGTCGAAAACCTCGCGATTACCGCTGGGCTGCCAATGCCAAAAGTGTACGTGGTCAACGACCCGGCACCCAACGCCTTTGCTACTGGCCGTAACCCTGAGCACGCTGTAGTGGCCGCTACCACTGGTTTGCTGGCAATACTGGACCGCAGTGAGCTTGAAGGTGTAATGGCCCACGAACTGGCACACGTTGGTAACCGCGATATGCTCGTGATGACCGTAGCGGTGGTACTAGCCGGTTTTATAGCTATTTTGGCCGATTTCCTGACTCGCTCGCTGATGTTTGGTGGTGGTAACCGAGACCGTCATCCGGCGTTTCTGATCATTGGAATTGCGGGCATCATTTTAGCTCCAATTGCGGCGCAATTGATGCAAATGGCTGTCTCACGTCGGCGAGAATACCTGGCTGATGCTACTGGTGCACTGTTGACCCGGTACCCAGAAGGACTAGCCTCTGCGCTCGAGAAAATTAGCGGCGCTGGCATCCCGATGCGAAAAGCCTCGCACGCTACGGCCCACCTGTTTATCTCTGATCCTTTTTCCGGTGAGAAGCAAGGAATTATGCAAAAAATCAGTACCATGTTCCATACGCACCCACCAGCTGGTGAGCGTATCGCGAGGTTGCGGGGGATGAGTATTTAGCATATGAAATTTTATATCGCTGGTAAGTTTGAAGAGGTTAACCAAATACATGCTCTGTTTGAGCGTGTTCAAGCAGCTGGACACAAAATATCCTACGACTGGACAACACATGTAAAAAGTAAACCATATACAGAGCATACAGACCGGATTCGGAAGTACGCCGAAAATGAAATCAGCGCAATCCTCGATTCTGACGTATTTATTTACTTAACACACGAGCGGGGGACTACATTGCATATGGAATACGGCGCTGCTTTGGCAAAGAAATGGCAGGGAGGCAGGATTGAAATATATGCCGTAGGTGAACATAACGCCCGATCTCCGTGGTACTTTAACCACTTAGTAAAGCGGGTCGATACAGTGGACGAGGCATTTATTGATTTGGGTATCGAATAATTGCGTAGCGTTTGTTACACTGTGACCCTTGGAGAGATGGCAGAGTGGTCGATCGCGCTACCTTGGAAAGGTAGTATACGGGAAACCGTATCGGGGGTTCGAATCCCCCTCTCTCCGCATCATCGAGCTAGCTCGAGACAAATAACTTATGAATCCAGAATATAAACAATTTGAAGAGCAGGCGTTCTTTTCAACAGTTAGAATTGAACGACCTGCGTCTAATGAAATGGGTACAGGTTTTTTGGTTGAAGTACCATCATGCTTAGAAGGTAAAAACATGTATTTCTTGTTTCAAACAAACACGTTTTAGGCGGACAAGATAAGTAAACAAGAATTGCTTTTCATTTAGCCGATAAGGAGGGCAATCCTGAACTTGGAAATCCATTCAGGATTAATCTAAAGGAATTTACAAAAGGTTATTATGAATCTGATGAGGATGATATTGATTTAGCCATGCTAAATGTTTCAAACCTTGTGGATGTTGCTAAACATCATTCTAAGAAGGACGTGTATTACAGGTCTTTAGGGTTAGAGATTTTTTCTGACTATACAGAGCCTAATTTTTTACCAAACAATAAAATTGTATTTGTTGGCTATCCGAATGATAGGTTTGATACAAAAAACTTTTTACCTATTATGAGAAGTGGAATTGTTGCAAGTATACCTAAAATTAATTTTGAAAATAAACCCTACATACTTGTAGATGCACAAGTTTTTCAAGGCTCTTCGGGTAGTCCTGTATTTACAATCATTGATAATAAATGGAAGCTAATTGGTGTTGTATTTCAAGCGATGGTACGCAACCAAAAGATTCAGATAGTTGAAGCTGCTCAACAGGCTGTAACACAGGATATGTTAGGAATAGGTTTAGTCGTAAAATCTACAGCCTTACTTGATTTAATAAATAAAACCAAAGAAAAGCTTGATAAGCAAAATTGTCCTGATGCTAGCGCTCGAGACACTATCAAACCAGAATCTGAAAATAACTAAATCAACCAAACCTACCTTGACCACCCACGGTTCTAACTCGAGACAGCCCGCACCTTTGCTTGCTATACTATCTACATGAAAAAGCAGGATTTGCTGAATATTCTTTTTACTTTTACCGTCGGCTTGGTGGTCGGCGTTTACATGTTTTTTATGGGGTTTGCACCAACTACGGCGGTGATTGAAGATACGGTGCAAGAGATCGGTCAGTCGCTGTCGGTGACTGGTGAAGCGTACGGGGGTTGTGATCGTCCGGGTACGTGTCCATCATTTAACATTGCTGACAATGGTACGTACCGCTACAGCTACACCCCACGGGGCGCTAGTGCGCAGGTATTGCGGGAAGGGACGCTTCCGTTAAAGATTCAGCAGGATTTGAAACGCTATGCTACAGCGGTTGCGCTCGAGCAGTTTAGTCAGTCGGTTGATCCGGTTATGTGTGAGTCGTTTGTAGATGGAATTGATGTGCGATACATTATTCAACTTGAAGACGAGGTGTATGAGCTCGATTCTTGTGGGACAGACGTCAATGCTGATTCACTGTTATGGCAGACACTGGCTGGATTGTGGTACTACTTTGATGGCACAGAGCGCTAGCAGCTGCCTACATCTTGAATATTTAGGTTTCTATTTCGTAGTTTGAAAGGGGTTTTTTGATTGTTCGTAGTAATAAAGGTAGCAGTCATGATGGCTGATGCACTAGTAATATCTTACAAAAATTGAAATTTGAAACATTATAGAAGAATATGAAAACAACATCTAAATCATTGTTTGTTGCGGTGGCTGCATTTGCAGTCACAGCCTCAGGCGTGCATGCGTTTGGTAGTACCGAACTACTCACTAGAGCCGGATTAAGCGATGAGCAAGTGGTTGCGGTCCAAGAAGCGCAAGAGCTCAAGGTAATGGGGGATATGAGAGGTGCTCGAGAGGTGCTCGAGTCAGCCGGAGTTACTAAGCAGACGATGCAGCAAATCAGAGAAGCTGCAAAAGAAGCAAAACGGGCGGTACACGCGGCGGTAGAAGCAAATGACTATGACGCCTTTGTGGTAGCTGTAGCAGATTCACCGCTAGCAGACGTCATTACCAATCAAGCTGAATTTAATCAGTTTGTTGAAGCTCACGAATTGCGGGAATCTGGCGACAAGGACGGAGCGAAAGAGCTGTTAGAAGGTCTTGGTGTAGATACACAAAAGCACGGTAAGAAACATAGTGCGCACAAAGGGTTGCGAGCGCATGCGCACGAGTTACTTACTGATGAACAGCGAGAGGCGCTGCAAGTGGCTCATGCGTCAAATGATAAGGAGGCTGTTCGAGCAATATTTGCAGAAGTCGGAATTGACCTACCTTATAATGGGAGTAAGCGAGTGAGTAACTAAAATAATCTTTAAAAAATAACTTATCATATATGATAAGTTATTTTTTAATTTAGAGAGCAGCGTGAGGAGAACAAACCGGCTGACACTACAGGTGTCTGTCGGTTTGTTTGTGTATAATATATCCACTATGCGAATCCTACTGGCTCTGTTTATTGTCACTCTACCAACGCTGTCGCACGCCTTTGTCGTAGTTGAAACTGACATCAGTCGACCATATGAAGTGTTTCCGGTGGAGCGTACGTTACCTAACCAGACTTGGTACTTAGGCACGCTTGATAACTACCCGGTGATGTACGAAATACGTTCAGAAGAACCGTTTACCTTCACAGCTCAGTTACGGCAGCCAACTAACCGTCCAGCTGAGTCCCTATCATTGTTGCTAATCAGAAACAATGATCGCGGAGGCGGGGTGACTGAAATTGCTCGACAAAACATTGCCCCTTCGGACTGGACTCGTCAGCGCGACAGTTTGCTTGGCATGTCATTTTTGACTGCCGACCAGCTACAGATCGATGTCATCCCGGGTGTCTATCGCCTAGAAGTCAGTAGTCCAAATAACCTAGCTCAGTATATGCTTAGTGTCGGCGATGAGCCAATTGAGTCTGGCTACTTTGAGCAGTTGGGGTACGTCCGTCAGACACAATCATACTTCGGATATAGTTTTCTCACGATGCTGCGGTCGTCACTAGTCTACTACCCAATTGGGATTCTGTTGCTGTTAGGAGCTTTTTATCAAACTTGGCGCTTTGCTAGTAAACGACGGAGTGATGCTTAAGGTAATCATTATCTTGGTGTGTGCCGCGATTCTATACCATTACGCTGAACTTGCTTTTCTAGGTGAATTATAATTGACCAAATCGCCCTAACAGGGCATACTAGGGCCGCATTCCGCTTAGGAGAGCGGCCTTTTTATTCTCAAACTTTATTTATATTATTTATGTCTCAAGAAATTCGCAACATCGCCATTATTGCCCACGTTGACCATGGGAAAACCACATTGACCGACGGTCTAATGGAATTTACTGGTGACCGGGAAGGCGACGCCTCAATGGATAACAACGCCATCGAGCAAGAACGCGGGATCACTATCTACGCGAAAAATACGTCTGTGACGTACAAAGACACCAAAATCAACATCGTGGACACTCCAGGTCACGCCGACTTTGGATCAGAGGTAGAGCGAGTACTGCGCAGTATCGACAGTGTACTTCTGGTGGTAGATGCGCAGGAGGGACCGATGCCACAGACTCGGTTTGTACTGAAAAAGTCCCTCGAACTAGGGCTGAAACCGATTGTGATCATCAACAAGATCGATAAACCAGCGGCCGACCCAGATAAGTGTGAAGACCAAGTGCTCGAACTATTTTTAGAGCTAGGTGCGGACGATGAACAGTCTGATTTTGAAGTCGTGTACGCGATTGGACGAGACGGAAAGGCTAAGCGAAAACTAGAAGATGAGATGGTAGACCTTTCACCGGTACTAGATTGTATTCTCGAAACTGTTCCAGCTGCAAAGGGGTACGTAGCAGGCGACGCGCTGCGGGCACAGGTGTTTAACCTCGGCTACGACAACTTCCTTGGGCGACTTGCGGTAGCTCGTATTTACGAAGGAATGGTCAAGAAAGGACAGTCACTTTTCATCAAAATGGAAGGTTCTGATGTTGTGAAAAAAGGCAAGGTGGTTAAAATGTCAGGTTACAAAGGTGTATCCCAAGTTGAGCTCGACGAAGCGTTTGCTGGAGATATCGTGCTGATCGCTGGATTAGAAGAAATTGGTATTGGAGAAACTCTGACTGATGATGAGTCTGCTGAACCACTAACCGCTATCCATGTGGATGAGCCAACCATCGGGATGCAATTCCTGGTGAACTCATCACCATTTGCCGGCCGCGAAGGCAAGTACGTGACCTCACGCCAGATTGCTGCTCGATTAGAGAAAGAGCTCGAAATCAACGTTGGTCTGCAGGTAGAATTTACCGGTGACGTGATGGAGGTCTACGGTCGTGGAGAAATGCACATCGCGGTACTGCTTGAAAACATGCGACGAGAAGGTTACGAGCTATCCGTCTCACAGCCGCAGGTAATCATCAAGGATATTGACGGTGTAAAATCAGAACCGTTTGAAGAAGTCACCATCGATATCCCAGGTGAATTCCAAGGACCAGTGATTGAGCGACTCTCAAATCGTGGTTTTATCATGCAAAACATGATTACGAACGGTGATCAGGTTCGACTACTATTTGAGGGACCGACTCGAGGACTACTTGGATACAAGAACCAGTTTGTGGTGGACACTAAAGGTGAAGGGATTTTAGCTTCACAAGTGCTTGGATTCCGAAAGTACGCCGGAGAAATCAAGAAGCGAAAAGCCGGATCAATGATCTCAATGGCTTCAGGAAAAGCCCTAGGCTTCTCACTGGCTAACTTGCAGACTCGTGGAGAAATGTACATCGGTCCAGCGACCGAAGTATACGAAGGGATGGTGATTGGTAACACCAGTAAGGGTGAAGAAATGATGGTGAACCCAACCAAAGGCAAGCAGTTGACCAACATGCGAACATCAGGGACTGACGAAGCGATCAACCTGATCAATCCGAAAGTGGTCACGATCGAAACTGGACTAGAAATCATGGCCGAAGACGAATACCTAGAAGTCTGCCCCGTATCAGTTCGACTCCGAAAGAAATACCTAAAGGAAAGCGACCGAAAGAACGCTCCTAAATAAGCAGAGAAACTAAGAACAGCCCGTCAGGGCTTTTCTTTTTGCTATAATTTGTTGATGAAATATTGTCAGTTATTTGTTGGGTCACTTTTCATTGTTGTGCTGTTTGTGACCCCTGATACCTCTTTAGCTCTAAGTTGCGTCTCTCCCGTGGATGCCGTTGAGGACTATTTAGCTAGCGATTCTTACCGTATCGTTGTTGCAAGTCCGGTTGAGTTTCGAGAATTTTCAACACACGATGCACAGTTGCTCGATGTAAGTCAAAGTATAAAGCGATCCGCAAGAGAGCAAGAATGGATTTATTACCATAAGGACGATACGTGGGGTTACGCTTGTAGTGGTCAGCCACCTGCTATTGGGAAAGAGATGATTTACGTAATTTATGATCCTGCAAACTATCTAGCAGATCTCCATACTGTGGTGCAGACTTTTGAAATTGACTCGGAAGCTGGGGGTTTGTTGTTGGAGGCTTCAACCGATACTGACCATGTTCTGCCATTGTCTGCATCAAATCAAGAAATCTTACTGTCTGCTGAAATCAGAAAGTTAATGACCACCATAAGAATGAAGTTAGCCGAGTGGCGCTGGTGGCGAAGTGTTTAGATATGAATTGGATCGCTTGGACATTTGTCGGCATCATTATTATCAGTTTATTGTTACTAACAACCGGCTGGTGGCGGTATGCTCTGACTGGGTATTTGATTGCGCGGGTGACACCGTATGAGCAGCCAGGTGGGGGAGCGGGGTCGATCTTGTTTGTTGGTGATAGTACTGGGTATGGAACCGGCGCTGGTCGATCGGCTAGCAGTGTGGCTGGACAGCTTGGTAATGCTTATGCGTGGTACACGATTACTAACAATAGTTCTAATGGTCGAGCAATCGCTGGTGCACAGCAGGTGATAGATAAGCTTGGTGCAGACGATCGGCACGATCTGATTGTGTTCCAGATGGGTGCCAACGATATGCTGGCTGGGATTTCGGCTACTGAAACGACACAGCGGATGCGGGGGTTGGTAGCAGCTGCTCGTCCGTATGCTGACAGCATTATCGTGCTTACTTGTGGGAACCTCGGTGGGCCGATGATTTTTCAAGGTAAGGATGGGACAAAGTTGACCAACACTTCGCGAGCATACGATACTCTGATGATTGCAATGGTGCAGGAGTACCAGGATGTTTCGTTTGTCCCACTATTCGACGAGCCAGAAAACGACCCGTTCCTAGCGTGAACCACGCAAACATACTGCTATCGACGGCCTGCATCCAACCAGTGCTGGTTACGCGATCTGGTACCAGAAAGCCACTCCTTATTTTGACGCTGTTCTAGAACAGCGCTAGTAGACCGCATAAAAGTTTAATGTATACTGTGCCTCTTATATATTTATAATGGATTACCTCATACCCCTCGCTCTAGTGTTACTCTCCGGACTATTTTCCGGTCTAACGCTAGGGCTGCTCTCACTTGATTCACAATCACTTCGCCGCCGCGCCAAACATGGCGACGCTGATGCCGCTATCATTTATCCAGTTCGGATTAAGGGCAACTTGCTGTTAACCACGCTCTTGCTTGGAAACGTCGCTGTTAATACCACCCTATCGATCTTCTTGACCAACATCACCTCAGGGGTGGTAGCGGGACTGCTGGCGACCACGCTGATTGTTTTGTTTGGGGAGATTATCCCGCAGGCGGTGATTTCGCGGTACGCCCTGTGGTTTGGCGCGCGGACAATTTGGTTCACTAAACTAGCCTTGTTTCTGGCTTACCCAGTAGCGTGGCCGATTGCCAAACTGCTCGACAAAGCCCTCGGTTCCGAGTTGCCGACCACCTATTCACACAAAGAACTGATGGATATTATTTCTGAACATGAGGATTCTGAACATAGTGCGATTGATGGTGATGAGGAGCGGATTATGCACGGTGCCTTGCAGTTTTCGCACCGACAGGTGCAAGAAGTCATGACGCCGGCTGATCAGGTGGTGTCATACGACGAAAACGACGTGCTGTCGGATACTATGCTGGCCGAAATCAACGATCATGGGTACTCACGCTTGCCGGTCTACAGTGGTGACGAGTCAAACGTGATTGGGATCATGTACGTTAAAGACCTCATTATTGAAAAAGACGACGTTAAAATCAAACATACCGAATCAGCGTTTGATAACACCTATTTGACGGTCCAAAATACGGCTTTGCTCGACGTTGTGTTAGGGCGGATGCTAAAAACCAAGCAGCACCTGGCGATTGTAAAAAACCGCACTAAACAGTTTGTTGGCGTCATCTCCCTTGAGGACATTATCGAAGAAATCATCCAGCAGGAGATTGAGGATGAGGATGATGTTTAGAGAGGTTTAGGCGACATTGCTAATCGTGGTAAACTGCAGACATGAAGTTATTTGGTCTACTGTCGCTCATTATTACACTGGCCATATCTGCTTGGCTGTATAACAGTAGTGTACCTACTCTGCAGACACAAGGGGATGAGACCGCTTCGTTTGAGCGGCAAGATATACCCGATATGCTTGACGCAGCGTACCAGGCGGTCGACCAGCTTGAGTCCACCGGAGCCCAAGTCACAATTTATGATGGTATTTCTGTGTCTCAAAACGTCACCCTGATTGATCTCTCTGGACGCCGGTTATCAGGCTCGCTCAAAGCGGAGATTCGTCAACTGCAAAATCTACGCACCCTCGACATCAGCAATAACAATTTTACGGGCCTACCAGCTGAAATCGGGCAATTGACCCAACTAGAGATTCTTAACCTTGCTAACAATCCACTCACCGGGCTACCAATTGAACTGGCTAACCTACAGAGTCTGCGCATCCTTGATGTACAAGGGACACAGTATTCCAAACAAGACCTAGCAGTGATCGAAGCGGGTTTGCCAGCTGATACTGTAATTTTGAAATAAAGGCCAGTGTGAGGCTGGTTAGTGATCAGTGGGGGTCGCGACAATAAAGTCTGCAAAAGTAGAAATTATTTTGATATAATTTGGGTATGAAAACAATTACCTGTTTAGATTGCGATCAACAATTTACCGGCACAGTTCCAGAGGAAGTGATGGAGTCAATGATGATGCACTACATGGCCAATCATCACGATTTACTAGACCCGGAAGTCGAAGAGCCGCGAGACGGTTGGTTTATAGAGTTTAATGAGCGTTGGGATGCTGCACCGAGTGCCTGATATACTGCTGTAATATGAACAAATATACTTTTTTAGCGCTTATATTCTTAGTGGTGGTAGCGGGTGGCTACTACGCGCTGCAACCAGAGGCTGACGTTCCTACCAGTGGTGAGCAAGATATGCTGGTCACTACCGACACAGAGCTGGAAGAAGTAGCGGGGGCTATGGTTGCCTACAATGGTGACCTGGCTGGTTTGGGATACATCGCCACGCCTGCGGGTGAGGGGCCGTTTCCAGCTGTCATCCTGATCCACGAATGGTGGGGGTTAAACCAAAATATCAAAGACCTGGCTGATGATTTTGCGGAGCGGGGCTACGTAGCATTAGCGGTTGACCTGTACGATGGAGCGGTAGCAACTACGCCTGACGAAGCGGGTGCGCTAGCTGGTGGTGTGCGAAAAAACGTCGAATCTGCCTTTGCCAACCTCGAGTCAGCGACGACGTACTTGCAGTCGCTCGATAACGTTAATCCAGACCAGTTGGCGTCGGTTGGTTGGTGTTTTGGTGGGCAGTGGGCCTACAACATGGCGGCTAACGATATGGGAATTGATGCGTCGGTCATGTATTACGGACGATTTTCCATGGATGATGACCTGTCTATGATGCGAGCTGACATCTTGGGGCACTTTGGTGAAGAAGATACTTCAATCGCTATTGACGACGTCAAGGAATTTGAAGCGAAGCTCAGTACACTTGCGGGTGATCACGCGGTCTTCATTTATCCAAACGCCGGGCACGCTTTTGCCAACGAAGATAATGAGGAAGCATACAACGAAGAGGCAGCCGCCCTGGCGTGGGAACGAACCATGGAATTTCTCGCCCGCGAGGTGCGGTAGAACCTCGTAACAAGGGAAAAAAACGGCGGGCTTAGGCCCGCCGTTTTGTGTTCAATCAGGTGCTACTGCGCCCATCGGCCGGAGTCGGAATTCCTGCAATTATGGCCATTTGCTGCAGTAAATTGCTAATTTGTTGCGCCTTTCTTCTGTTTCCGCTGACAGCCACTATACAGTCAGCAGTCAGAGCCACCGCACGCCCAATTTGGCCAAAAGCTTCGCGCCGGATATCAAGGTTTTTAGTGTGTAGCAATCTCTCCTGATAATCATCCGCAAAAGAGACTGATACGTGTACCTGATCGCCGCTAGCTACAATTGAAAATGGAATATCCTTTAAGATTGGTTCGCTTTCCAAGCTGGGGGGATTTGCTCCTGGTAACAATGCCACAGCACTAAGTAGTTGAACTGTTTCTCCTTGCCACCAGGCTGCACCACAATCAAGATGACGACGACCCCTCCAGTTACCAGGCTTTAGTGCGCTGTGATAATTCCAGTACAGTTCGCGGCGAAAAATTGATCCTCCACACCCTTCACACTCATATTCTCTTTGGGCACGCACTTCGCGCATACCGTCAGCACCATAGATAGCCATATTCTTCTCCTTTGTGTTCAGGTCTAGCACTACAATGCAATATTTATATGAAATTGCAAGAATTGGTGCTTGTGTTGCAGTACGGTAAAGATGGTTGTTTGCTTATATGTATTAGAAAGGAATGTCCGTTAGAAACGTCATAACCATAGATATGAGATATTTTATATACCTACTGCTGTTTACTGTGCCGATGATTAGTCTTGCTAGCCACAACTCACGGGTTGACCGCAGTGGCCTTGATGATGATGCGGTCGACAGTTTCGCAATCCCTGTATTATTTGGGGTGGATATGGCAGACGTTACTCCTGATTTTGGCGACTCACGGGGTGGGGGAAGTCGCACTCACGAAGGGCAGGATTTCCGGGCACCACAGGGGGCACCGATTATCTCACCAACCGAAGCTATCGTCTTGCGTACTGGTACCGGCGATAGTGCCGGCAAGTACGTTTACACTGCTAATCCGGGCGGCGAAACCTTTCGCTACATGCACCTCGATCAGATTGCCAACATTTCTGCTGGCGACAAGCTCGACGTGGGAGATTATATTGGAACCGTTGGTGATACCGGTAATGCTCCTGATGGAATCTATCACTTACACTTCGAAACCCGGGATGCAGACAACGAACCAACCGATCCGTATGAACGCCTGAGCAACACCTTTACCCTCGAGCAACAAATTGAATTTCTCGATGATGTGTTTAGAAAGCGCCGTGATGATGCTGACTATGCTGAATTCCTGGTAGAGACATTCCCGCAGATGTTCAAGCAAGCACTAGCTGAAAATATTGATCTACCTGCAGCGATCGGGCGAGCGCTTGAGGATACCGATATTAAGGATCACGTATCAGATACGGCTGACCTGACACAGCTGATCGAATCTATCCCATCGTTATTGCCGGTGGAATTACAGACGGGTGATAGTGGGGTACTGGTAACCCTGTTGCAGATTTACCTCATTTACGGGTCTGATGGAGCTGACCGTGATCGGCTCGCAGCTGCGGGACCAACTGGGTACTATGGCAGCTTGACCGCTGCTGCGGTAGAAGCTCTCCAAGACACGGAGCAGATAACTGAAAACGGGCTGTACAATACAAAAACCCAACAAACGTTTGCTGGGCGCAGTCTACGGTCGATCAACCTAGGAAACTAAGAGATATTGAGTGCCTTGAGAAAGGCTTGGAGTTCGTCCCCGGCTAGTTTTCGATACTGGTTTGGCTTGAGTTTACCCAATTCTATATTCATAATCCGGACCCGTTTCAAAGTCTGGATTTGGTACCCCAAAGCGGCACACATCCGGCGGATTTGGTGTTTTTTACCTTCCTTGAGAACCAGATTGAATCGCTTCTCGTTTTTAGGATTGGCCATAATACTAGCTGGCTTGGTGCGGTAGCCTTCAATATCAACTCCGGCTTCCATCGCGCGCTTGAACATACTCGAGAGATTTTTATCAACCAGTACATCGTACTCTTTTTCTTTACCACTTTCAGGGTCAAGCATCGGTCCTGTGATTCGGCCATCGTTTGAGAGGATCATAAGTCCTTCTGAGTCTTTGTCGAGGCGGCCAATTGGAGCAACGTGTGTTAGACCATAGTCATTGGCTAGTCTCGTCGCGATATCAACCTCACCTTCGCTGGGTGAGTGGGTGATCACTCCACGACCTTTGTAATAGGCATAATATGACTTAGCTTTGGTTTTACCAAGGACACTAACTTTGTCACCGTCGTTAACTGGCTGACCCATGACTGCTTTGGCACCATTAATTTGCACCTTGCCGTTGGCAATCAGTTCATCAGCTTCACGTCGTGAAGCAACGCCCGTGTGGGCGAGGTATTTGTTGAGGCGAATGGGGAATTCCATAGAGTGCAACTATGCCATAAAAAACCTCGTATTGCAATGTTATTTGGCGGCTAGGATAGCGGTCGCTAGTTCGTCTAGCTGGTTTTGGTGAACAGTTGTCCGACGATCTCCAACCCAGTAGGGGATTTTGGTGATAGTAGCACTCAGTTCATTTGCTAGTGGTGCACTGAGGGTAGCAATAATAAACAAGGTAAAATTTGCTGTTTCGTCTTCATCAATGCTGTACCGTACGCCGGTTAGTGGGTTACGACTCAGGACCAAGGCGGAGCTGCTGAGCACGTCGGCGCCTGTGAGCGCATACCCGAGGACATCTGCTCGGTCAAAGTAACCAACGGTACTGCTAGCAACAACGGGCAGCTCGTAATTTCCCCCTGATGCATTGAAACTAAAATCAATTGTAAGTAATGCTGTGGTGTCGTTAAGTAAAATGGTATTGGCCTCGGTTGTGCTCGGGGTGGCCCAAACTGCAGTTACAGCCAGTAAGGCGACTAGAATCGTTCGTGTTTTCATGCGACTATTGTACAAGTAACATGGATGACCAACAAGTAACCGATGAGCAAATCGTCAAACAGGCCCTAACTGACAAAGAGCAGTTTGGGATTTTGATGGATCGCTACGAAGCCAAGTTGCGTCGCTACATCGCTAGACTGGGTGTTCGTAATCCAGACGATCAGCTGGATGTCTTGCAGGACATCTTTCTCAAAGTCTATCGCAATCTCAATGGGTTTGATCCCAAGCTCAAGTTTTCATCCTGGATCTACCGGATCGCTCACAACGAAGCAATTAGTGCGTATCGCAAGAAAAATGTTCGCCCAGAAGGTCACTTGGTGGCCGATAGTGAAGAAATCTTGTCATTCGTGTCAGGGTCTTTGGAGTCGGCCGATGTAATGTTTGATAAAACAGTTAATGCCGACCAGGTGAGTGAGGCTTTGGATAAGCTGGATAAAAAGTACTACGACGTGCTTTTGTTGCGGTTTTTCGAACATAAAGAGTACGACGAAATATCCGACATTCTGCAGATACCGATTGGGTCAGTCGGTACGCTGATCCACCGGGGCAAAAAACAGCTCGCCAGTGCCATAAATACCGACCAAATACGTATATAGCTTATGAAAACAGACATGCAACCAACACCACCAATCAACCAAGAGCCAGTATCGATCAGAGATCGGGTGTTTTCTATGATCGCAGAGCAGCAGGTGGAGCCACGTTCTAAATACCTGTTTTTGTGTCAGAACGCGCTATTGTGGCTATTGTGGCTACTTACGGTGCTGCTTGGCGGATTAGCAACGGCTGTGCTCATATTCACCTCAACCTACCGCTATTACGACCTATACGAAGCGATGCATGATAATTTCATTACGTTTTTCCTAGAAGCGCTACCACTATTGTGGGTGTTGATGTTTGTGGCGTTGATGTTTGTGGCTGTACGCGGATTGCGGGCCACTAAACGAGGATATCGGTTATCACCACTCTTTGTCGGCGGGTCCAGTATTGGGGTGAGTCTGCTGCTGGGTTGTTTAGGGAGTGCAAGCGGATTTGGCTTTGTGGTCGATCGGGCACTGGGAGAATACGCTCCGATGTACTACTCACAGGTGGAACGAGAACAATTGATGTGGCAGCAGCCAAACGAAGGGCGGTTAGTCGGCCATTTTGCAGAATCGACTCGCCCGGCTAATGACACTGTGATTTTTACCGATAGTTTAGGTCAAGACTGGCAGATGAACATTGCCGAGTTAAAGGTGCCTGACCGGTTGCTGCTTACATCAGACCAGCAAGTTCGAGTCCTCGGACAAGAATTAGGAGGAGAGTCAGCCCGTTTTCACGCCTGTGGAGTATTTCCCTGGATGCTGGATAAAAAACGGCCGATGAGGGAACTCAGTAGCGAGAGAAAGGTGTCGGTGGCCAAAATGCATGCCCACCTGGATGTAGCTACCGATACAGCCGCTGACCAGTTGTATGACCTCGAGCAACAAGCCTTTGGAGAGGCTCGGGCGGACAACCTTCCAAGTATGAAAATTTGTGCCTCCATTGCGGCGGTGCGTCGAATATCTGACCGAAATCAGTAGCGGGCTAGTCACCGGCTACTCTTGCCAAAAGTAAATTTGTGTTGTTGATAGTTGCTTTTTGGGTCAATCAAGCGTACAGTTGTCCTAACACGTCAACTATTTGTGGGTGCCGTGGTTCTATTACTCAATAAGAATCTACTATTATGAATATTATTAATACTGTACAAAACGGTTTCTCTGCGCGACTCTTCGCGGGAATAACCATTGTGTCCTTATTACTGAGCGCCTTCCCGGTGGCTTTTTTTGTTGCACAGGCAGCAAACACTGATGCTGTAGGTTTTATCACGCTATCTGTCATTCCAAGCAACAGTACTGGTCCTGAAACGGTTGCTGTCACGTTTGATGGTACAGGAACTCTCAGCCTCACTGATTGGGCGATTTGGGATACACTTAGTTCTGAGTCAAAGAAATTTGCATTCGGCGCAGTTACACTAACAGATGGTCAAACATACACCATTTGTCACGATGGATCATGTGACGGTGTGTCGTCGGGTGGGGCTACTGTCTGGAATGATGCAGGTGATACTGCGCAACTACGAGATGAAAATGACGTTACCATTGTGGCGACAACTTGGGGTGCTGTGGTCACAGATACTGAATACACCAACGTCGTAGCTGTGGATTATGCCCCTGTGGGGCCAACTGGGCCGGTAGAAAACACTGACACCGGTGAATTTTTTGCCACTGTCCAAGAAGCAATTGATGATGCTGACACAGACAATGGTGACACTATTGTTATGAGTGCTGATGAGACAACTTCTCTTCGAATCAACATCAATAAAGAGATTACTCTCGATGGGGGTGGATTTACAATTGATGCAGCGTTTACAAAGGCTGACATTAGTTCACCAAACGATAACAACGCAGCAATTACTATCACTGGAACAGACAATGTGACTGTACGAAATATTGTACTTGATGGTGCAAATGGCACTAATTTACATGGCATTAACGTATACGAATCAACCGGAATTACGGTTGAGAACGTAACATCAAGCAATTTCCGTTCAGGGATGGTTGTGAATGGTTCCACAGTAGATGCGTCTAATTTTTCAACTGAAGGAAATATCTGGCACGGAATTAATGTGGCTCCAGGTTCTGGGGTGACCGCACCATCAGTGCTAAACATTTCAAACACAAGCTCACATGCAGAAGTGGCACCAGTCGCTCACATCTTTACAGATAATATCAACGCTGGACCAACGATCATTGTAAATGATATTGATGATCAATATGATGTAGTTGAAGATATTGATCCTCGCAATAGCAACACTTACCGGGCATACTTCCTTAAAGCTGAAGAACCAAAGAAGGTCGACATTTGTCACTTCCATCAAAACGGATTCAATGCAATTAACGTTTCGGTAAACAGTATTCAAAACGCTCACGGTGATGACACAGAAGACATTATTCCTGTTATCCCTGGAATCTACCCAACTGGGCAGAATCTAGACACACTCTATGGTTCAGCAACTGGTGCAGAAGTACTAGCAAACGACTGTGTTGTGCCGATGCCACCAAGTAATTGTAATTACGTTAACTTGCTCACCAACGGTTCATTTGAAGAGCCAGAAGTGACCAATAGCTCAAAATGGCAGAAGTTTAGTACAGTGCCAGGTTGGTCTGTAACAAAAGTTTCTGACGACACACCCACAACACTTGAACTAATGCGAGGAATCTTTGGAAACCAAGCAGCCGATGGAGACCAATACGCTGAGTTAGACGGTGATCATTCAACTAAAATCGCTCAAACTGTCAGTGGTCTAGAATTACGAGGAGAATACGAACTATCTTGGGCGTTTGCGGGCCGGCACGATATTAATGCTGACCAAAACCAGCTTGATGTACTAGTGAACGGTTCTTCTGTTGCAACCGAAGGTCCGCAATCTGATCCTCAAGGACTAGCGTTCTACGACTGGACACGAAGTTCATACACATTTACTGCAATGGATGACGAAGTAGAAATTGCTTTCGCTGACCTTGGACCAAGTAACTCATTTGGAACGTATCTAGATGATGCTCGGCTATGTCTTGTGGCAGAACCAGAGCCAGTAGTTAACATTTCAGCTACTAAAATTGTCTGTGACTACGAATCAGAGCTACCAAACTGGAGCGGAAGTGTTCCAGGTGACTTAGTGACTGCTGATACAGCATCAGACTGGCTAACAGCACAAGGTGAAGACACTACTTGCCGAGTTGTTGATTGGGAGTTTGAATGGGCTGACCGTTCGGCGAAAAACCCTGGAAACGCATTTGTCGGAGCAGGAGGGTCTGATTGGACAACGTTCAGTGGTTCAACAGAAGTGCCGCTTTCAGAAGTTGATTCTAAGTCATTCTGGGTGCGAGAAGTATTGCCAGCTGAATACATCCCATTTGGTGGAAGTAACAGTAAGAATGATGTTTCAGCAGAGATGTACTGTCATAAAGATGGTCTAAACTACGATAACTTTGACCGAATCGATAGTCCAAAAGTGGACGAAACATATCACTGTGTTGCTTGGAATGTTCCAAAAGAACTTCCTCCACAGACTTGTTCAATCTTCAGTGATACAAACACACTGGTTGTAGATACTAATGAAGACGCAGTTGAAACATACGTTCACAACAACTGGACAAAAGACATTGATGGTGACGCTGCATGGGTGTGGGCGACTGATCGGGTAGAAAATCCTGCCGCATCATCAACCTATACGTTTGCTGAATCGTTTACGGTAGATGATCCAACTGCAGCAACAGTGCAGGTGGCGGCTGATAACTTGCTGCTGATACGTGTTAACGGTGTGGTTGTGCTCGATCAAACAGATCAGAATAACTTCTCGATTGTGCAAACAGTTGATATTCTAAGTGCTCTTAATCCAACTGGAGAAAACACCATTGAATTTGAAGTAACTAACTTAGCTGGTCAAAATGATTATCAAAAAAACCCAGCTGGAGTTCTATATCGAATCGATATCGAAAGTAAGGTTGCTTGTGAAGTGACAACTGCTCCAGTACCGCCAGCTACACTAGCAATCACTAGTCCAGCAACTGAAAATGAAGTACTTTCAGGAGTACACACATTTACAGCGAACTATAACGACAATGACGATGAGGTTGACGCTATCCAGTGGGCAATCCGTCCTGGAGTCTGTGAAACTTCTGACGTAAATCTTGCAGGTAACGTTGGAGGACTGTCTGACGCATCGACATTTACTGGAAATACTTTCAGTGCAGACGTTGATATGACAGCTTGGCTTGACGGACCATACTGTTTCGTCGTTAACCCAAATGAGGGAGATGATGAGGATCTACGAGAAACACAAACATTTATCCTGGAAAACAACACTGACCCAGTGTTGCCACCAGTAACAAGCTGTTCATTCGTAAATAACCTGGCAATTAATGATACTCCGTCTCAAGGCAATGTTGCTTCAAACTTAACAAGCTTTAGTTTGAATGACCTAGCCTACACAACTGGTGATGAATTTGACCTATTTGTTTCAGGAGACACTGCAGCTAACGGTTCATTCAGCGACGAAGTTGTGGTAGAGCGAACAACTGACGGACTGCGATTATTCTTCTACGGAACTGGTGTGAACGGAGGACCAGTAACAGAATTCAGTGGGTCATTCACACTTAATGGCGTGGATCTAACTAGTGCTGTGATTGCAGCTGATTCAGAGCCAAATGAAGCCGCAGGCTCATGGCCAGATGTGTTCGAGATTAATCAAACAACTGGTGAAGTGACATTTACTCTGTTCACCAACAGTGGGAACGACAGTTTTGTAATTTCTGGATTATCAGCAGACTGTGGAGTCAATGAGCCAGATACGTATACTATCTCAGGAGTGAAATACGAAGTTGACGGTGAGACAGAAACACCGGCAGCTGGTTGGACAATCTACGCGTCAAATGGGGTAGGTACACCACTGAGTACAACTACTGATGAAAATGGTTACTACTACTTTGATGTGCCAGCCGACAAATGGGAAGTGTATGAGGAAGATCGAGAGAATTGGGATCTAGTAGATATTTTCCAGTATCCAATGCTGTACTTTGTTTCCTTGTTTGAAGAAGAACAAACTGAACAAGTCAGTGAGCTAGAGCAAATGACAGCCTGTGTCTTTGATCTTGGTTTTGAACCGACAGCTTCACTGGTGCAAGATACAGAGGTACCATTTGCTACCGTAAATGATAGTGAGTCTGAGGGATACACGTGTAACTTCTACAATGAATACACAGCTCCAGAAGATGAAGAAGATGAAGAAACAGTAGATCCAGCTCCACAGCGAACATCAAGTCGTTCGTCTGGTACTCGAACTAACCGTTCACTCCCGCAAGCAGCCCCAGCGCCATTGGTGCTTGGAGCGTCGACTGACCAGTGTCCGTTCCTGGTGGACTACATGCAAATGGGGACAAATAATGATCAGTTGGAGGTGATGAAGCTACAAATGTTCCTGAACATCTTCCGAACTATGTTTGGAGGGACTGAAAACCCAGTTACTGGAAACTTTGGGATCATCACTGACACCAACGTCAAGAAATTCCAAGAATTCTACAAGGACGAGATTCTTCAGCCATGGTTCAACCAAGGGATTGTGGGACACACTAAGCCAACTGGGTTTGTGTACAAAACCACTCTGTGGAAGATCAACAGTATCGTCTGTCCAGATTCAGCTGTTCTGCCTGACCTGACAGGTGAAACACTGCAGACAAATACTGACCTAAACGCTCGAGCAGTCCAAGACTAGTCAATGTATTGACTCAAAACAAAAGCCCCTGACGGGGCTTTTGTTTTGTTTGGATGTATGGTCTAATGTAGACACATTATGCAGCTATTTGCACCCAACGGGTCTCATACACCCAATTTTGTACAGCGCTTTTCAATGGCTATGATGTCGCTGTTGGTATTGCTGACGTTTGTCGCTACCAACATGCAGGCGCTGTTGTGGCAATCCTCCGACTGGCTAGTTTCAACGGTGCTGCCGGCGGTGGTGATTGACCTAACTAACGACGAGCGCGAGGATAACAGCGCGGTAGAACTAGTGCGTAATAGCACTCTAGACAAAGCCGCCGCTGCCAAGGCGCAACACATGGCTGATAATGAGTATTTCGCCCACTTTGCACCGGATGGCACCACCCCGTGGGAATTCTTTAGTGATGAAGGGTATGTGTATGCGCATGCTGGCGAGAACCTGGCAATTCACTTCACTGATTCATCTGAAGTGGTAGAAGCGTGGATGCAGTCACCAGCCCACCGAAAAAACATTGTTGACCCTAAATTTAGAGAAATTGGAGTAGGAACTGCTCGCGGGACGTTTGAGGGTTACGACACAGTCTACGTTGTCCAGCTCTTTGGAACCCCAGCTGTTCCAGCTGTTGTTACTGCTCCACTTCCAGTTGTTCCTGCGGTAGCGGTTCCTTCGCTAGCACCACCAGTAACGCCTGCGGTAGATCAGGTGACGCTAGCTGCAATCGCAGAATCAGAAGCGGCTATTGTACCGGCAGCAGTTTTATCTGCAGAGTCAGAGATTGAACTGACAAATCTAGCAACGGTCACACCAGCTCTAGTCGCAATCCCGTCTGCTACTTTGGAGTCGGCCGCACCAACAAGCCCTTCTTCAGACCTGACTACCTCTTTGGAGGATGATGTGGTGATTGTGCGAACCGAGCTGGCAACTTCTTCGGGGCTAGCGGTAGCCACCATGATTGATACATCTACTTCACACGCCGGGGCGACTATTGCCGCAGTGGCCACGCGACCCAATCTGGTGTTGCAGTTTCTTTACGTTATGGTGGTCAGCCTGATTGTTATTTCGCTGGCGTATGCCCTAGTAATCGAAGCTCGGCGACTACACTACGTGCAGGTTGCGTATAGCCTAGCCTTGATGTGCGTTATGGGTGGATTGTGGTTCTTGCACGGCGCTTTGACTAGTGGCGCTGTTATTATCTAGTGATACTATAGGTAGATGCAAGAAGCTAAAATTATCGCTATTTCAGCCGCCTTGGAAGAAACCAGTGTTGCAGAGCACCCGCTCTATGCCGCCGAGGTAGCCGCCGGTTTTCCGTCCCCTGGTGACGATCTCGTCGAGCAACCACTTGATTTAAATGATCTGATGATCGATAACCCCACCGCGACGTTTTTTGTGCGGGTACAGGGGGATTCAATGGAAGGAGCCCGAATTTTTGATGGGGATGTCCTAGTGGTCGACCGCTCGGTCCAAGCGCGAGCCGGCATGATTGTCGTGGCTGCTGTGTATGGTGAGTTGGTTGTAAAGCGACTACAAAAAACCAGCACTGGGTTGGCACTGGTTTCCGAAAATGATAACTACGCTCCAATCCTCATCGACGATACCGAAGGGTGTTTTATCTGGGGTGTCGCCACCGGCAGCGCCAGAGTATTTTGATGTTGTCCTTAGCAAGGATCTAAGGAGGTTGACGTTCTGTAGTGCTGAAAGAAAATGCTCGCTGCTTCGTCATAGGTGACATGAAGAACCTGACTATCAATTTTTTCCTGCATGTGCTGCTTTTGATGTACCTAGGTTACGTGGCTATTTGGCCACTACTGTTCTAAAGTATTCTCCTAGCGCCTGGTATACGTGTTGTTTGCAGGGCTCTGTACCAGCGAGCGCTGCCTCCCAGGTGATCCATTTGTACGCCGAGGCTTCAACCATGGTGGCTTTGTCTAGGTCAATGGTTACCTCACCTTTGAGCTTTAAGAAATACCATCGGTGCACATGACCCATCCGACTCTTGGTCGAGTCGGTAGGGGCATTGTCAGGCTGGTATACGGTCCAGTGGGGATACTCATGTACGTCGTTAAAATCATCCTTGGTAAGGCCAACTTCTTCAACTAATTCCCGCCAGAGGGTATCAGTAGGCTGTTCACCCAAATCGATCCCGCCCTGTTGAAATTGCCACATGCCAACCGGGTTCTGGGTCCGTTCGAAATACGCCACCTCGCCAGCTGCATTATAAATCACTGTTCCAACTCCAGCCCGAAAGAACCTAGTATCAATAGTTGCTGTCATAGGTCCCGAGCATACCACAAACTTGGTATACTAGATATTATGAATAAACAGCAGATTGCGCTGATTGACTGCAATAATTTCTTTGTGTCGTGCGAACGGCTGTTCCGGCCTGATTTAGTCGGGCGGCCAGTTTTAGTGCTGTCTTCCAATGATGGCTGTGTGGTAGCTCGCTCACAAGAAGTAAAGGACATCGGTATAGTAATGGGTGTCCCTTACTTTCAGATAAAGGACATAGTCAAACAGCATGACGTGCAAATATTTTCTGGTCATCTAGCCTTGTATCGCGACGTTTCCAGACGAGTGTTCGAAGTGTTGCGAGCAGAGGTGGATGTTGTGCAGCAGTACTCGGTAGATGAGGCTTTCTTTGTTATACCTGATGATGTCAACGCCGGTGAGTTGATTAAAAAAGTAAAAGGAATTGTCGAGCAGCAGGTCGGCATACCGGTGTCAGTGGGGGTGGGTTTCTCAAAGACACAAGCCAAGTGTGCAAGCGTAATTGCTAAAAAGACAACCGGTACCCATGTAATTACATCTGCTAGTTGGAATGAGTTAGTTCCAAAATTACCGATTAGTTCGGTCTGGGGAATTGGCCGGGGATTGTCAGCTCGCTTTGGGGAACATGGTATCAACATGGTGTCGGACCTGTTACAAGTGCCCCCGCAACGAGTGGGGGTGCTGTTTGGGGTGGTTGGTACCCGCTTACAGGCTGAACTTGGCGGAATTGTGTGCGATCCGGTAGGGCAGAGGCGAGAGTTGCAGAAAAGCCTGATGAGTACCCGTTCCTTTGCTAAAACCACCAGTGATATAGGGATTTTGGCTGATGCGGTGGCGTACCATACGCGTCATATCGCCGCTGATCTGCGCGCTATGGCGGCTGGCGCTACGACCATGCGGGTGTCGATCAGGGCCAGCAGACACGGTGATTTCTTCTTGCGGGGAGGAAGCAAGGAAGTGGTGTTTACCAGTCCAACCAATGACACGATGGCGATGGTGCGGGTGGCCGAGGAGGCGCTTGAAGCGTTGTACGAACCAGGGGTTCCATACCAAAAGGTAGGGGTATCAGTGGTCGGGATTCAGCCACAAAACGTTGTACCGCAAACGTTATTTGCTGATGCGACAGCAGACAACTCATCACTCCTGCAGGCTCTTGACGCAATTAACGCAGCGGCCGGCAGCGAGATGATTACGGTAGGGAGTAGATTGCAAACCAAGACTTGGCAGGCCAAGTCAGGAATGTGCTCTCCGGCCTACACTACCCGCTGGTCCGATATAGCTACAGCGTCTGCATAAAATAGTTTCAAAATGCTTGTTGGACATTTGTTCTTGAAAGCATAACTGCGACAGGTCCGAGACTTTTACATATAAACCCTACAAACTATAGCTCGATGACGGACAAAGCGGACACTCACATGAGGTTATCAACAGCTGCTTTCGGACAGGCTTTCTTAGACAGCGTATACTAGGGACAGATCAGAAGAAGTAGGTGATTAGATTTTTAACGGCTGAGACTTTCTCACATAATTAAAAAAATCTAGAAACCGTCTCCACAAGAATCTTCTTCTGAGCCAGTTCAAGGTGTTCAAGTACAACGACCACTTAGAGCGACAGTTTTTTAACAAATAAATAAAACTAAACATGTTCGTAAAATCAACTATTCAAGTTGGCGTTACGCAACGAGTGGTCGCGACACTTGTTGCATGTGCGGTTGTTATGGCCACAGTCGGTGTCTATAGCACAGCACAAGCAGCTAACCTTACGTTAGTAAGTAACACACTTACTGACTCAACACCCGGTCTTGCATCGGGACACCTGATTTCATTTATTGCACAGGGTGCAATCTTGGCTGGTGAAAACATTACCGTCACATTCGATAATGATGATGCCGGTGCACCTGGACAAAGTTTCAACAGTGGTGACATTAGTGCTGCCATTGTTGATGCAACTGACCTTACTTTCACCGTAAACGGTGGAGGTGCAGCAGCACCAACATTCGTTAGCTCAGACACTGACTCTTTCACAGTCAATGGTATTGCAGCAACGGCGGGGCAAGAAGTAGAGATCATAGTCGCGCTAGCAGCTGGTGTAACAAACCCTGCTAAAGTACTTCCTGATGGAGTTGGAGATTCATACGAAATCAACATCTCTGTAGCTAACGCCGCAGGTCCCGATAGTGGTAACACACGAGTAGTGATCATCGACAATGTCGTGGTTACTGCACAGGTTGCAACTTCATTTGAATTTGAAGTTCGACCAGTTGACGTCGGTATTTCAATCAACGGTTTAGCAACCACTGGAAGTAGTTCTTCAACGACTATTCCATTTGGTGAGCTAGTATCTGGAGTACCAAAATTCATTGGTCAGCAACTAAGTGTTGTAACAAATGCAATTAACGGATTCATTGTTACAGTTGAAAAAGACGGTGCTCTACTGTCATCAACTGGAGCTGACATCGATACCTTTACAAACGGTACTGATGTAGTAGTTCCAGGCGCCTGGGCAGGTCCAACCGGGACATTGGCCGCCGGTGAAAACGGCTGGGGACACTGGGGTATGACGACCGAAGACGGAGACGTTAACGACGTAACTGCACCAAACTTTGCCGGAACTGATGAATACGTCGCTGTGCTCGATACACCTCAGACCATCTTTGGACACACATCAGTGTGTGACGGAGTGACTACTGGGGCAGGTAACGCTGGTGACGATGACGCGTGTCTAACAGAAGTTGGATACCGAATCGAAATCAGTTCGCTGCAAGAAGCGGGAGATGACTACACAGCCACTCTCACATACATCGCAACTCCAACGTTCTAGTCTCTAGAAATACGTAGTTAAAACGTATAACAACAAAAAACTCCCTTTCGGGAGTTTTTTGTTGTTTACAAGTGCATATTTACGTCGGTTCTCTTGGTAAACTGGAGTATTAAACATTACTATTATATGACGATCTCACAATCAAAATCCTGGTTCAGTTTACTAGCCGCCGTAGCCGTAGTAATTTCGCTGCTCCCAGCGTATGTATCGGCTCAGGGGGCTGGGGTGCGAATATCACCAGCAATTATTGAGGAGACCCTTGAGCCTGGCCAGGTTAAAACCTATCAGTTTGAAGTTCAGAATCTCAATCCAGTTGAACAACAGTTCTTCCTGTTTACGCGAAACATTCGTGGTGTTGGAAGTGGGGGAGCGCCGATCTTTGCTGACAGTGACGAAGAGCTAACTGGCTACGCCCTGGCGGACTGGATTACCTTACCAGCTGGAGACGTAGTGTTGCAGCCGGGCGAGAGCCAGACTTTCGACTTTACCCTGTCCGTCCCGAGCAATGCAAAATGTAGTCACTTTGGTGGGATTTTTGTATCTGCTCAACCACCTGAGATCGAGCGAAGTGGAGCGGCTGTCGGCTACCAGGTGGCCAATATTGTCAGTATTCGGATTAACGGTGAGTGTGATGAGATTGCAAATATTAGACAGTTTTCAACTGGTAAGTTTCTGTATGGTTCACAAAACGTCGATTTCAATGTGCGGATTGAAAACAATGGTGATGTATTAGTGCGACCAACCGGACCGCTTGAGGTTACCAACTCACTAGGCAGAATTGTCAGTACGATTAATTTTAACGAAGACCGAGCGGGTATATTTCCAGGCGAAACTAGAGAATTTTCGGACGTAAACTGGCTGGGAGACGGAGTTGGCTTTGGCCGCTATGAAGCGCGATTGACCTCAATCTATGGAGAGGATGGGGCACGAAAAACTATGAGCAGTACCGTGACTTTTTGGGTTTTGCCGCTAAATATTATTGGTCCAGCTGCAATTGTGCTGGGTGTACTATTACTGTCTACCATCATTGCTGTAAAAATTTACATCAGACGAACGTTGGCCCAAATGACCACCGGGCGCAGATTAGCAAGACGAAAGCAGACTGGTTCATCTAACACTTTGCTACTGGCGGTGGCTATCCTGACTGTATTAGCATTGTTTATGTTGGTGATGCTCGTGCTGTTTGCATAGATACTTTGGTATAGTTTAGTAACTATGGATCAATCATTGCTGTATAGAAGTGTACTCAGAGTTTCAGTCGTTGTGACGGCATTTATTCTGGTGTTTCAAAGCGGTATGGTAGATGATCGAACAGCTGTTGTTTTCTCGGAAGCGACCGATGGTCTGTATGCGACGGTTGTCGGAGCGTCTGCTTCGGTTCGTCCTACCGAGATTAATCAGATCACTGCCGAGCTTACCAAACAGCAGCAACTATTAGCTTCCCGCGAAGAGGAAATTGCCGAGCGCGAAATTGAACTTGGTCTAGCTCAAGGCTCGACAGGTTCCAGTAACCAAACTACTACCTATTTACTGGCAGCTATTCTCCTGATCCAACTTATTTTGCTGGTACTTAATTACGCGCTTGATTACCTACGCTCAAAAGAACGATCGGCAATTACCGCCTAAAACCGTGGAATCAGACTAAAACTGCGTAAGCAGTGCAGTACAATAAGATTATGACCGCTCTGCGTAACTGGCTGCTAATATGTTTTGTTGCTCTGTTTGTGGTGTACTTCCACCCTGGTACGTCCGAAGCCATTAACATTGGTCAGTTCAGCAATACGCTCAGTGATTCTGGTCCTAGCCAGAATTCCAACCACACTATGCGCTTTACGCCCAAGGTGCCAATTCCTCCTGGAGCGTACCTGGAGGTTCAGTTCCCGACTGATTTTACAGTCACTAGTGCTACCAGTACGTTTACCGAGCGCAACGTCGAGCTGTACATTGACGGGGTCCCACGTGTCGCTAGTACGACTGCAGCAATCGGGTTTGATGCTGTGGCAATTACTCGCGGCAGTGGGGGAGTTGTACGGTATACACTCGGGCCTGATGTGACGATAACCCCTGAGAGTGAGTTGGAGCTGCTGATCGGTAATCATACCTCGGTCGCTTTGGGTAGTCGGACTGAGTTTAGTACCACAACAGGGACAACGACTTTTTCTGCAGACATAGAGCCGATTCAAAATAGTGGAACGCTCGGCGTGCATGAAATACCACTAGAGGTCATTGCTGGGGGTTTGGTTGCAAACACTAAATTTGTTATTTTCTTGAATGAGAAAGTCGGGATTGGACCAGTTGACACAACTGAGGAAATCCCACCTGTTCGGTTTAATGGTGCTCCAACTAGCACAGTAGGGGGAACGACCTTAAACGTAGAAATTTCACTTGAAACAGACGAGCTGGCCATTTGTCGGTTTGATACTGTCGCTGGCACGGCATTTGCTGTGCAGCCCAATACTTTTACAAATACCGGATTTTTACAACACTCAACAGTTGTGGCCGTAACAGCCGGTACCGTGATGAGTTTCTATGTTCGCTGTATTGATGATGAAGGTAACTTCAATAACGATGATTATCTTATTCAGTTCACGGTGAACGACGCTCCTACTGGTACATCAAATACCGATGGAAATGTTAGTGGTGATGGTACCGGTATCGGTAATGATGGTACTGGAACTGGTTCGAACTCTGGAGGGACCTCAGGCGGAGGGGGAGGGGAGGATAATACCGAAGGTACGACCGCCGGCTCTGGCGGCTCTGGCGGCGGAGGGGGTGGTGGATCAGGTCGTGATTCTGGTGATGAATCCGGCGGGGGCTTCGAATCCTCCGATGGGCCTTATGAAAGTGGGGACGGTCAGGTGACTATTTCCGGCTATGCGTATCCGGGAGCACAGGTCACAGTCCTGGTCGACGGTCAGATTGCTGTCACCAGGAGTGCTAATAATGCTGGTGCCTATTCAATCCTTATTGACCTGATTGCTCGGGGCGCATATACCTTTGGTGTATACGCTAACGACGATAATGACGAGAGATCGAGTACCTTTAGTACCTCATTTACCGTCAGTGGCGCCCGAGCGTCGAGATTATCAAATATCAACCTTGCTCCATCGATTGAGATTTCACCTAATCCAGCCGAGCCAGGGGAAACTATTACTTTTTCTGGATATGCCTTACCGGATGCGACCATCACAATTCAAACTGGTCGAGCAGACGGCACTGGAACAGAGGTTCTCACGGCTTTTTCTAACGGTAGTGGTCAGTGGCAAGCGACCTACAATACCGCAGGGCTTGGTCGTGACACCTACCGAGTGCGAGCCAAAGCTGAGCAGCTTGATGGTCAAAAAACGGGATATTCGGATTATGAGTTTTATGGTCTAGGTCAAGAAGCAGACACGCCACTTGCGCCTGACTTAAACCGAGATGGGTTTGTAAACCTGATCGACTTCTCGATTATGTTGTTTTGGTGGCAAACTAATGGTGGTGATTCAGACCCGCCGGCTGATATCAACCAGGACGGTAATGTGAGTTTAACTGACTTTTCCATCCTGCTGTTCAACTGGACGGGCTAGTTGTAAACATGTGGGTAATGACGATTTCTAGCAACTAAAATACGTATACTATTAAAGTATGGCCTTTCTCCAGAGACTCAAAACACGAGGCGTTCGCAACGAAGATTCGGGCTTGTTGTCCGACGCTGAAGAGACTGCTGTTGACAAGATCGCGCAGCTTCATGTGGACGTGTACCAGACCGAACGTATGATTGTCGTGTATGCCCAATCTGCCGGTGCGGACATGAATGACGTACACGTTTCTATTGAAGGTGATGCGGATGTTGTTCTGATTGAAGGTAAAAGAATCCGCCCAGAATACATCGCCTTCCCGAGAAAGAAAGTGGCCGGTTCGTATGTTGCAGAGGAGTGTGTGTGGGGTGATTTTTACAGACGGATCATTCTGCCTGAGAGCGTAAATATTGAAGAGGCTGATGCAAAAATAAAAAATGGTGTACTGATACTGATACTCCCACTTCTCAAACCAAACGAAAAAGAGAAAGTGACACTGCAAATAAAAGGCGGAAAAGCAGCAGCACCAGCTCGTAGAAAGCGCACATCATAGATTAAGTATATGAAACAACAAACACAGTACCTTCAGTTCCTCGCCAAAGCCCTAGTTATTACTGGCTTCTTTATGGTTTCCTTTGCTTATTCGTATGCTGCGGATTTGGCAATCTCACCAGCTTCGGGTAGCTACTCAGCTGGGCAGACGTTCACAGCTACCATTCAGGCGGTTCCTCGTGGTGATAGTGTTAATGCTGTTGAAGCAACTCTCGCATTTGATTCTGATAACCTCTCAGTTGTGAGCGTCAGTAAAACCGGGTCGGTATTCTCGCTTTGGACCACAGAGCCAACGTTCTCTAATGCTGCTGGAACTATTTCTTTTGGAGGTGGTAGTCCAACTCCATTCACATCAAATTCAAATCTTTTGACAGTTACTTTTAGAACTGTAGGTGATGGTTCCGGTTCAGTTTCGTTTAGTCGAGCCTCGGTGTTGGCTGCAGATGGACGGGGAACAGATGTTTATAATAATGGAGCAGGAGCAACCTATACTATCGCAGCAGCCACTACTCCAACCCCGACACCAACACCAACTCCAACCCCGACAGCTGAGCCAGATGGTGATTCAAGTAGTGAAGAGGCTATTATTTTTGGTGATCCACCGCGACCACCAGAGATCGGCTCTCAAGTATTTCTAGATCCTGAGGTTTGGTACAGTACAGTCGATGGCCTATTTACCTGGACATTACCATTTGACGTTGATGCTGTGGCTATCGAGGTCACAAATGATCCAGAAAATATCCCACAAGACAACCCTGATGCGATCCTGGATCCTCCAGGAGAAGAATTTGTCATAAGTGGTGACAATGTGAGTGATGGTATCCAGTACGTCAGTATTAACTTCCAGAACCAAGTCGGCTGGGGTGCAGTTCTCAACCGACTCCTAAAGATCGACACGACACCACCTGAACCTTTTGTAGTTAATGTAACACTAGGCTCATCAGCTATTTCATTCCCGCTACTTAACTTTGCTGCCGGCGATCAAACTTCCGGCATCGATTACTACGAAATGACGATCGCTGACAAGGAACCATTTACAGTAACCCCTGACGAAGCTGCTCTCGGTTATCTGTTGGGTGAGCTCGAGGACGGAACATACACAGTAACTGTTGTTGCTTACGACATGGCAGGAAACGAGCGTGAAGCTAGTGCTGCAGTCTTGATTACAGCTGGTTGGACAAAGTCGGTTGAAAATCTTGAAGAGGGTAGTTTCTGGGACTACTTCACTGGAACAAATATCCTCATCTTCTTCTTGCTACTCCTTATTGCTCTTATGTTAGTATATATTTGGTACGAGAAAAGAATACTCAAAGACAAAGAAGAAAAGCTGCGACGAGAAACTAGAGAAATACAAGATCAAATGGAAAAGATTTTCTCGGCTCTACGAGATGAGATTTACGATCAAATCAACCACATTACAAAACGAAAACGAATGTCAGCAAAAGAGAAAGAAGCGGTTGAAAGTCTCACCCAAGCACTGGAAGTCTCCGAGACCTTGATTGAAAAGGAAATCAGTGATGTGAAGTCAATTCTTCGCTAAAAATAACACTAAATAGAGGATAACGCGCCCTTCTGCATAGAAGGGCGCGTTATAATATGTTCACCGTACTGCACAAAGTAGTACGGAAGAAATGCGGGTACACGTGAGTAAAAAAATACGTCACAACCAAAGAGGTAAAAAACTAAATATAGGCTTAATAATTGCATCCTTAAAGCGCAGGTTGCTTGTTTCTGGTGCAAGCACTCAAACTAAGTTTGGATTGTTTGGTATGGCGTTGTTTATGGTCTTTGTGGCACCAATGGTCTTAATTGCTCAGTCTGATTCTCGACCTCAGCCATATCGATCAACAGTCGCTATGATTCCTTCGCAGGCAACGGCAGTAGGTTTCGACAACGTTGCTAGCGTAGGTGTGCAAGACCTTGGAGGCTATGCTCTGTTCCAAGATTTTAATACTACCAACTCAGTGTATTTGGAGGGTCAAACTGACACTACTCCTCAATTCAGTTCTCCTACAGACGAGATTAATAATGTGTCTTCTGAGCCTGTGGTTCCAGTTATTGACGCCTTAACTGATAGTCCAAGTACAACTCCAAATACTGACACTCTTCCTGAGCCAGCTCTAGAAACGGCGGTTGAAGAGGTTATTCAGCCAGCCGTAGTCGACGCAGAGATTGCTGCCGAACCTGAAGTGGTTCCAGAACCAGAACCGGTAGCTTCTGTCGTGCAAGAGGAACCTTCTTCTGAACCAGAGGTGGTAGAACCACCAGTTGAAGTTGAAACTCCTGATCCTGTAGCTGAACCAGTATCATTTAATTTTTTCCCGCTTGCGGCCGGCAGATTTGCTTTAGCTCAAGCTGTGCTGACAGATGCATTGGAAGCGGCCCGAACAACAACCACCGAATTTGAAATATTTATCGAGCCTGAAGTGGAAGATTTTACAACTGCTGACGTAGTCGATGAAGTGATTCAAGAACCGGCTAGCGCTACAGACGCAGCTCAAACAGAGCAACCAGATTCTCCTGCGTCTAACGTGCAGCCGTCTGTCGAAGAAGCTCCTGTTGTTACCGATCCAGCAAGCGACGTGGATTCTGGTCTGCCTAACCAAGAAAATTCTCGTGCTGAGTCTGGTTTGATGCCATCTATGACTTTCTCTAATTTTGGTACTCCGGTTTTAGAGTCGGGTCAAACAATCGATAACCTGCAGCTTCGATTGTCACTCGCAGGTCAGTACGATGTTTCTTTTGGAAATGCTTCGCTAGATGTTTCATATACGTTTGGTGACTTCACACAGTCAGCGGGATCTGTCTTGCTGGAAGAAGAGTTTTCCAATGCTCTCAATGGTGGGTATTACCTAATCCCTCTACCGTCAGTTTCTGATCCGGCTCTAATTGGCGAGATGACGGTGACGGTGTCTCTTGACGGTCAAGTTGCTGGGGTTGAATCTTTGTTTATTGATGCTGTGTGGCTGGAAATCGATACCCTAAAGTTTGATAAAAACGTATTGAAGCAAAGGACTAAGCCAGATAATTTACAGGCGTTAAACAAACCGCAAACATTGAGGTTCTTGAGTGATGAGCTTGATTTCACACGAACGCAATCACCGTACTTTAACCTTCGGTATGAATCACAGCGAAATATCCTCGCAAGAGCAGCTCGAAGTTTATTTGGTCGCCAGTTTGCAGTTATTGATAGTGTTGAATTTCTACATGCAGGTGTTCAACCAATTGGTGTCAACCCGACGGTACAAATTAGCGATCAAGGTTTAATAAATATTAGTTTATCTGATGAGGATCAGGCAAGGCTTAAGCCGGGAACATATGATGTGCGGATCACAGTTAGCGAAGGTTCTGTGACGACTGTTGATACATTCCAGTTCCAGTGGGGACTGTTAGCTATCAATACAAACAAAACTAGTTACTCGGTAAATGAAACGGTCTCAGTTTCTATGGGATCTTTGACACCAAACGGTAATACTGTGTGTAATGCGGATCTTGTGCTGTATGTGACCGATCCTTCAGGGTTTGTAGAAATTGTTCCTGTAACAGAGTCAGGACAATGTGACGGTAACAATGTGATTGACGTGCCAGACTACAGTTCCCAGTTCCAAGCAGTGTTGCCAGGTACTTACGAGCTGTATCTCGAACGACTTGATGAAGCTGGCGGTCTACTTTCTCACACAGCAATGACGATGGAAGTGGTGGTGGATCAGTTGTTATCTCTTGAGCGGGTTGGACCTACTCGTATTTTCCCACCAGCTACGTATCCAATGGAACTAACTGTGGCAAGCCAATTTGCCTTTGAAGGGACGGTTACTGAGCGAGTGCCTGCCAGTTTTGAAGTGTACGAAACCGATGCAGAAATTACTGTGGATGGTGATTGGCAGATCTTGACCTGGGATATTTCAGTGTCAGCTGGAGGTGCAACTAGCGTCGATTATCTATTTGATGCGCCAGATATTTCTCCATTCCTTTTCAATCTAGGGCCTGCAACTATAGATCAGGTTGGTGAAGCAGTTGTGAATGTCGAGACAACAGTGGGTAGCTCAACCGCCACTTCTTCAGAAACCAGTACACAATCTGTAGTAAGTAATATCTCGTTTACCGAGAATCGCCAGTGGCAAATTGCGTCAGACGCTGCAGGTAAGATGATTCTGTTTTTCGATGGCGACCCGAGCCTTCTGCCAGATTGGGACTGTTTGTCTTGTATATCAGGACAGCCGTATTTTGAACGGTTTGTTATGGGTAGCTCTACTGCTAGTACAACCGGTGGTTCACCAACGCACACTCATACAATAGCTAGCGCGTCGGTTCTTGGTGCGGCTGGTTCAGCGATTGAAGATGGTGGTACTGGTGGGGCAGCTATTGTTTCCCATTTACACACCCTGACACCAACAATTACAACCGCTAGTAACCTTCCGGCATATGGTCAGCTACGTGTTATTGAATACAATACTGCTGGTAATCCTCCGACTATCCCAGCTGGTGCCATTGCAATATTTGACGTCGCTTCTTCATCATTGCCAACGGACTGGTTCCGGTACGGGGCGCTGGACGGTCGATTCCCACGAGGTCAAGATTCAATTGGTGCAACCGGTGGTTCAAATACTCACACTCACACTATTAGCGGTACTCTCACTGCTGCATCTGGTGGTACAACTCGAAACCGAGGTGGTGGTGTTCAAGCGGTTGGTGCTGGAGGGGCTCATACTCACACACTCAGTACAGCTACAGGAGTAGTAAATAACGAACCTCCGTACATCGAGGTGCTATTTGCTCGGGCGTCAGTAGATGTTTCTTTGACTAATGGCATTATCACTATGTGGTCAGGTGATGTGGCGGGAGGCTGGCTTGATGTTTCTTCAGATCCAGCTGCACCTTTTAGTAATCGTATGCCAAAGGGCGCTACAAGTTATGGTGCAACTGGTGGTGCTGTGAGTCACTCACACGCTGATATTTTTGGTGCCGTTACTTCAGCACCTGACACCACCATTGGTGGTCGAACGGGTACTGCTGGTTCTGACGGTTCTCATACTCATAATGTTAACCTCACTGGTTTTTCAACTAACAATAACCTTCCTCCATACATCACAGCTGTGTTTGGTAAGCGACAAGGTACAGATCCAGTCTATGAGCAGACTTCATCTCGATGGTATGTAAATGAGAATGCGCAAACACCAACAGATCCATGGCCAGTAGGCGCTACAGACTTAGGTGAACAAGAGCCAATTTCTGCAACTAGTACCCCCCTCAGGGTTGATGATGTTGTGCGGTTGCGAATGAATGTTGCTTTGAGTAACGCTACGTCAACAGCTGGTGCAACTTTTAAATTGCAGTACGCTTCAGCGGATGTGTGTTCCGGCGCAACTGGCTGGCTTGATGTCGGTGGTTCTGCATCAACATCAGTGTGGCGAGGATTTAATAATGCTGGTGTTACGGATCAAGGGACATTGTCTACTCGACTGCTAGCTTCTAGTTCTGTATCGGCAACCTACGAAGAAAACGCCGTGACAGCCGCTACTCCAAATGATATTGGTCTAGATGAATATGGTGAATGGGACTTTGTGTTGGAGCAAAATGGCGCAGCAGCCGGTACTAATTATTGTTTCCGGATGGTTGAGTCAGATGGTAGTCCTTTCCTGAGTTACAGCCATTATCCACGACTGTTCACAAACGAAGCTCCTGTTGCTCCTAGTCTGCAGTTGCCATTTGATAATGAAAAAGTGCCTACAACGACGCCAGCGTTTACATTCCTGTCGACTGATCCAGAAGATCCTCGAGTTCACTACGAAATTCAAATTGATGATACGTTTGATTTCTCGTCTCCGGTAATCGAGGACGATACAACCTCTGATCCAGACAGACTGTTTGTTAACTTGGATCTTGGTACTGATAAAGCGCCGTACCTCGACGGGAATCTTATCCAGTTCAAGCCTGATACTTTGCTCACAAACGGAAACACTTATTATTGGCGTGTACGAGCGTTTGATACAGAAGGTTCAGAGCAGTTTGGTGACTGGTCTGTTATTCGAAGTTTCACAGTTGACACAGCTTTGTTGGCCAGTGCATGGTTCCAGACAGAGGATGAACAGTTTGACAGCAATGCACTGTCGGGTGTTGAGACGGGTTCAGATCAGGTGTCACTTATAAGCGGTTCCACCACTGGATCGATAGTGAGCAGTCCGATCAGGTTTACTGATGGAAGAGAGGGTACAACTTGGCAAAATCTTGTCGTAGCAGATACTGAAACTGTCGGTGATATTTTGTATAGCATTGAGTACCTTGATTCAGATTTAAATTGGGGACTTATTCCAGACGGAGATTTGCCGGGTAACAGTGCTGGTTTTGATTTAGCTACAACGTCCTTGTTAGCACTCGATGTCGAGCTGTACAACACGATTAGAATCCTTGCAGACTTTACTAACGTTGGTGGTTCACCATCGCTGCAAGACTGGACAGTTAACTGGGGATTTAGAGTTCCAAAGCCAACCATTACATCATTATTTTCAAGTGAACAGACAGGTACTACAACACCGACGTTCCAGTTCAGTACTACAGACCCACAGTCGGATGATCTAACGTACCAGATCGAATGGTCAGAAACGATTGATTTTGCCGCTCCAATAACACGTACATCAGATACTGATGCCGGTTTTGTGAATATTGATACGGGAGGTAGTACTGATCCGTTTATTGCCGGTGATGAAATCCAGTTTACAATTCAGCCAGTTGATGCGTTGATAGGAACTACCACATACTGGTGGAGAGTGAGAGCAAAAGACACCACTGGAGCGGATGCATATTCTTTCTGGACTGATCCGCAAAGCTTTACTGTTATTCCCGGAACTGAGGTATCTACCTGGTTCCAAACTACACAAGAGCAGTTTTCTAGTAATGTTCTTTCGGGAACATTAGCTCTTGCAAGTGATTCAGTAACTGTGGCAACTACGGCAACTGAAGCGCTTATCGTCTATGGAGAGGGAACTCAGAATACTCCAAGATATCGACAGTGGAATGGTTCAACTATTTCCGCTGAGGGCTCTTTGCTTGATATTGAAGCCCCGTTACGATGGACTCAGGTTCAGGCTGCTACTACGCGAGAAGAGTACGTTGCAGTTACGGTTGGAACTGACTCCGATGTAAATGCTCAAGTGTTTGCTTTGGGAGTGTGGGCTGATCAAATCGAATTAACAACTACCATGGGTAATGTTAATGCTCGTGGGTTTGATGTGGTATACGAAACTTTGTCAGGCGACGCCTTGGTTGTGTACTGTGATGGGGATGCTGACCCTGGTTTCAGGGTTTGGAATGGGAGTAGTTGGTCTGCTGCTGGTACGGTGAACCTTGCATCTGCAAGTGCTTGTGAATGGATTCAGTTAGCTGCCGACCCAGTATCAGACGAAGTAATTCTCCTTAGTCGCGATGCTGCAGGTGGTTCGTACGAAGCTCAGGTTTGGAACGGAACTGCTTGGGGTAACTCAACAACCCAAGGTTCTGTTGTCGATGCTTCTAACGAAGGTATGGCTGTGATGTACGAAGAAAGTGGAAATCAGGCAATTATTGTTACCTCAGATGGTAACCCTGCCCGATTCCGATGGGATAGTTGGAACGGGACTGCCTGGGCAGGCGCTGGTACACAGACTGTCGGCGATGACTTTGAGTGGGGTCAACTGGCTCGTGATATTGGATCTGATCAAATGGTGCTCTGTTATATTGATGAAGATCAAGATGCTGGTGTTGTTCGGTGGACTGGGGCTGCTTGGGCTGGGCAAACTGAACTAGATTTGGACGGAAAATCAAAAGTCGACCCAGGTTTTGCTTGTGTGTTTGAAGACACTGCTGGCCGAAATGCTTACATCATGACTGGCATCAGTAACACGACCCAAACAAACTACTACGTGTGGAATACTGCTGCTTGGTCTGCCGCAACGCAGGTTAACGCAATTACTGACACAGCAACGCAACAACTACTCCGAACCGGAGATGCGACTATCCTAGGCTTATTCTTTGATGATACAAACGATGCTTTAAGGTTTACCACGTGGGATGGAAGTGTCTGGTCAGGTACACAGACACTAGAGACTGATATGTCTGTTGGAGCTTCTCCGTTTGGTCGACCGTACTCAATGGCGGCTCGAAATTCAGGAAAAGACGGTACTACAATCGTAACTCCAGGTATAGGGTTTGCTGATGGACTTGGACCATACTGGGATTCGTTCTCTTGGAATGATGATCAAACTGATGGGGAGATCTTGTACTACATGCAGTATCTGAATCCATCTGACGAATGGGTGTTTATTCCTGATGTTGATTTGCCAGGCAACGGATCTGGAACCACAACTGGCCCATATGATTTGTCTGCGCTAAACGTAAATACGTACAACACACTTCGGCCGTATGCTGATTTTACGTGTGATGGTTCGGGTAACTGTCCGCTTCTTAATGACTGGACTGTGACGTGGGCAGGTGGAATTACTGTTTCTGGAACTATCGCTGAATTTGACCAATCGACAGCTGTTACCACTGGTTCGGTTGCAGTGGCTGTTAATGGTGTCTTGCAGAGTGGTAAAACCGGAACTATTGCCGCCGGCGCTTGGTCAATTGATAACGTGACAGTATTCCCTGGTGACATAATTACAGTGTTTGTTACGGGCGCTGCTGAGATTGATGAGGCTGTTGGAGTGACCCGATATGATGGTGTTGGGGATGTCGATGGTATGGTTCTGTATGAACAACACCTTACGCTTGGTTCAAACGACGCTACAACTACACCACTGACAAATGCTGATATTGGATTGTATGACTTTAGTAATTCTGAAGACGTGTTCATTAGTTTGACTGGAACCACGCTTGATATTTGTGGCGGCGGTGGGTGTTTGGGGGCAGAGCTTCATGTGCTACCTGGAACATACTTTGTACCAACCGGTCGGTTACTTATTCATGACTTTGAAAATAATGGATACTTTACGGCTGGTTCATACATACATGAGTTAACTGGTTCGTGGGACAACAATGCAACCACAACCATGACTGGGTCGACGCTTGTATTCTCTGCCACCAGCACAACTGAAACGGTTGATAATACTAGTGCACCAACTGACTCATTTAATAATGTAACGTTTGGAACCACAACTGGTAGCGGTGTCTGGAACCTGACGTCAGTACTTGATGTTAACGGAGTTCTTGAGGTTGCAAGAGGAACACTAGCCCGTGGCACTACGGCTATAGAAGTTGCTGGTAATCTAGCGACCCGAGCGACAGGTTTCTGGACTGGTACTGGAACCACTACGTTTGACGGTGCTGCAGGCTCAACCTGGTTAGACGAAAATGCAACTTTACAGTCTATTGGCCAGGCTGTAATCGATGGTGCCAACAAAGTGGTGACTTTAGCTGGTGATGTAGCTGCAGATTCTATAACTATTGGTTCAAATGACACACTTGATGCGTCAATTTCAAACTACTCTATTACTGTTACTGGAAACTGGGAGAACCAAAATAACTTCTTGGCTCGGTCCGGAACGGTATTTTTTGCTGCGACTGACTCTGGTAACACAATCTCCACCGTAGGCGACGCATTTTATAATTTGAACTTCACTGGGATTGGGGGAGACTGGAGCTTTACTGAATCAACTCTGCTAGTCAACAATAATTTAACCGTTGCGACCGGAACAGTAACAATGCCAACTGCGACCACGACAATTGCTGGCTCATTTGACTCAACAGGTGGAACTTTTGCTCACAATAACGGTGCGCTTCGGTTTACTTCAAACGGAACGGAGTCTGTGACTTTTGACGGCAGTCAGTTTACAAACTCTGCCTATACTTTAGTGTTCGATGGAGGGGGAGTCTGGAATTTTACTGATACATTTGCTACTAGTTCGAACGATGTGCTACTAAACTTTGGAACAGTGGTGTTCCCGAGTGATACATTAGCGATCGGAGGCAGCCTAATCACGACTCTTGGAACAATCGACGCAAACAATGGAACGCTTCGTTTCTACGGCTCGACTTCAGAGGTACTTACTGTATCGGACGAAAGTCTTAATTCTGTAGAGTTTGCAGGAACTGGAGATTGGACATTTACCGGCTCGACTGCTGATCTTGATGGCGACTTGCTCGTTGAGCAGGGTACTGTAACTTTGCCAGCCATCACTCTGACAATCGGCGGCTCGTACTCTAACGCAGATACTATAATCGCTGGTGCAGGAGAAGTTGTCTTTGATTCTCTTGATATTGGCGAAACAATAAACTTCGGAGGCTCCACCTTAACAGATGTTTCTTTCAATAGTCCGACCGGAGGCTGGACAGTAACCAATCCAGCAACAACCACTGGAGCATTGTCTATCGATGCGGCAAATGATTGGACGCTGTCTGGCGGTCAGATTCTGTCTGTCGGTGGTGACTTCACAAACACCGCTGGAGCTTCTACGACTTGGGGTGGTTCAACCTTGGCTCTTCGGGCAGGTGATTTTGAAGTAAATACTAAATCTGATACCGGTGCAGTGTACGGTACACTCGTGGTCGATGCTGGTGTGTCGGTCGCATGGTGGAATTCATCAGCCGCGGTATATAACGTTGATGCAACAGACTCACTATATTCTCAGGATCATGCAGAAAATGACGGTGCGTTGTATATCTATGGAGCATACACAAATACCGGTGGAAATGAGTATTGGAGCTACGCAACTGATTTTGATGGTACTGATTTGACTGGCGGAGCAGAGCGACCGGCTACTGTTAGTTTTGCTGATAGTGCAACTGCATCACTTGTAAATAGTTCACTACAAATCATTGGTACTCCTTCAGCTTCCACAACTGTAACTAATCAGGGTACAGGGACATATACTATTTCTGTTAATTCTGGAACTACAACTGCTCAGTATTATGATTTTGCAAATCTTGGTTTGACTGGATTGACGCTTGAAAATGCGGTGACAGTACCGCTTTTGCGAGATGGTCGTTATGCAGTCGCTGCTGACACAGGTAGCGCCCTTACAATATCGTCGACCACAATTGATCAAAATCCGGGCAAGCAAATATTTGGTGTAACGTTTGCAACTACTACAGCAATAAGTGCTAATAACGTATCTCAGACAGACGGCGCACCAGCTTCATTCTGGTGGTTCAGAAATGGAAGTGGAAACCTGTATGGAGAAGATTTTGACAATGATACCGGTAATCCAGGTTCAGTCCGATTTGATGACAGTTCACTGGTGGTGACACTGTCAGGAGTTGTCTATAGCGATGCTGGTGTAACTCCGATTATAGGTGGTACTTGTGACGGATCAACGCAGGTTGTTACCGCTGTGGTGTCAAATGGAGCGACCTACACTGGTAGCTGTTCGGCTGTTGACGGTTCATACAGCATCGCTGGCGTGATTATCTTGGGTGATCCAACAGTGACTGTGTATCTAGACAACGCAAGTGGGGGAGAACGAGCAAACACCATCACACGAACTCCAACTAGTGATGTAACAGGACTTGATCTGTACCAAAATAGACTAATCGTCCGAAATGAGGATGCGGAAGCCTTAACCATCGACAATCTAGCTGAATTTGATAACAGTAATGACTCAGATATGCTGTTCACAGCAGCTAGCTCAAGTGTTCCTAAATTCTTGACAGTAGAATCAGGGTCAGAACTATTTGTCTTTGCAACGTCAACGTTTGCTCCCGGAGGAGATGTCACTCTTAATGCCAACGCTGCAGCTAACGGGTATGACGGAACACTCTTTATTGCTGACAATGCCGCGTTTGTAGGTTCAGGTACCAGTACTTACACAATCGGCGGACGAATGGAGCTAGGTGCCGGCTCTAGCTTTGCAGCCGCATCTTCTACTGTGCTGTTTACAGCCACAACCACTGGCAAGAGTGTAACAGCGCCTTCAGAAATAACGTTTAACGACATCAGCTTTATTGGTGCTGGTGGTGGTTGGAATGTCGGAGCAGATATGGTTGTGCTTGGGGATCTGGTCATCGATGCGGGAACGGTTGCTGGGACTGGAGACATAACAATTCCATTTGGATCAATGACGGGTGATGGTGTGCTGTCACTAGGAGCTGGAACAACTACAATCGCTTCAACCAACACTCTTGGTGGAAATGGCGACTGGTCATTCTACAACCTGCAGCTCGGTGATACATTTGCAGTTGGTACAACAACGCCGGTATTTACCAGTACAACTACTGTGTCTGGACGACTTACAATTGCAGCAGCTCACTACCTTGACGCAGGGAATCTACAACTAAATCTGAGTGGAATCGGAAACGTATTTGTTGAGGACGGTACATTCCTCGAAGATACTAGTACCGTACGATACAGCGGAGCTGGTTCAAACGTACTCGCAACGCAGTATTACAACCTGGACATAAACTCATTCGCTGGAGCACAAACATACACAGCTACTGGACTGGGGATTATTGTAGATAATGACTTAACTATCGGTGGTCAAGCAGCGTCAACGTTCGACTTAAACAGTGTTGATCCGGTATTTGATGTTAATGGCGATGTCGTTATTAGGTCAAACGGAACTTTGGAGGCGAGCGATAGTTCGATGTTTACTATTGCTGGAAGTTACACAAATGATGGTGTGCTTACTGCTAACTCAGGAACAATCACATTTGATGGAACGGCGGTGTCTGACATTGCCGCTGGTACAAGTGATTTTGCCAACATACTAATTTCATCAACCGGCGACGTTACGTTTACGCAGAGCGCAACTACAACCAACCAACTGACCCTACAGTCAGCTGGGAGCTTCACCGTTGATTCAGGTCAGACACTAGCTGTTGGTGGTAATTATTTCAGTGAAGTGACTGATGGTGTTACAACTTGGACCGGTAGCACGCTACGACTATATGGCTCGAATGATTTTAATCTAAATGCATCTACAACAAGCGAAACATACGGGACATTAGCGGTAGCTGATACAGCTCAAGTCAAAATGTGGAATTCTTCAGCTGCAGCAACTGATGTGGCCGGCACAGCGTCTCTCTATTCACAAGATCACTCAGGGACTGATGGTGATTTGTATATCTGGGGTACGTACACAGGTATGGGGTCCGTGGATTTCTGGAGCTACGCAACTGATTTTGATGGTACTGATTTGACTGGTGGGGCTGAACGACAAGTGGATGTGTATATGGATTCGGGATCAGGAGTATCTTTAACTACAGGTGAACTTACGGTTATCGGAAGTCCATCAGCCTCAACCACAGTCCAAAATCAAGGTGTGGGCAGTTACTCACTAGTGATTGGTGGCTCTGCATCAACAACGCTTTCTTACTATGTTGTTCGCGATATTGACGCTGACGGACTTGTATTTACAGGTTCACCAACAGTGGGTTCTCTGTCATTTGGTGACATTGAAGTGTCACAAAACGGAGGAACTGCTATTACAGTGGGAGGTTCAGTAATTTCAAACAACCCTGCTAAAACGTTTACTCTCAACCGCTTCGCACTCAATGGTGTTGCAAGTGGATTTAACGTAACTGCGACCGGAACAAGTGTTAGTTCTTGGCGGTTTACCAATCACTACGGTGACATTGCGGGGGAAGCAAATGATGTTGATCCTGACGGGGATCCTGGATATGTGGTGTGGGATGATTCGGCTGCAAACATCACAATTTCAGGTACTGTGTATTCAGACGAAGGTTCTACTGTGGCTGGAGTCGGAGTGTGTGATGGTGCGACTAATTCAGTGCGGATTGTTGTGGCTGGTCTGACAACTTTCAACACGTCGTGTGCGTCAGGTACCGGAGTATTCTCGGTCACAAATATCAGCTACTCTCCAGGCGACTCTATCGTAGCCTACTTGACTGCGGCTTCAGGTGAGGCCGGAGCAACTGTGACGGCTGATCCAGTTTCTAACATTAATAACTTTGATATTTATATTGACCGAACAATCGTTCGTCACGAAGGAGTTAATCCGCTCACTATTAGCGACATGGCTGTCTATGATTCGTCAGATGACGCAAATATCCCGTTCACAGCAACAGTTGGCTCACCTGATACAGTAACGCTTCCAAGTGACACTGGTTTGGTTGTATGGAGTTCTAAAACATTTGCGCCTGAAGGAAATGTAACTGTTACAGGTAACGGTGCTGGAGCAGCGTTCGACGGAACGTTGACTCTGCAAACAGGTGCAACTTTTGAGGCTGGGTCGTTAGCCGAACATACAATTGGAGGTAGTTTGCTTGCCGCTGCTGGAGCGAGCTACGAAGCTGATACCGCTACCACCACCTTTACTTCAAATACTAGTGGTCGGACAGTCGATACAAACGATGCTGGTTTGTACAACGTAGCTTTCACAGGGACAGGAGCATGGACATTTACTGATAGCCCAACGACAGTTGGTAATGATCTAATTATTGCTGGTGGAACAGTGACTTTGACCAGTGGTACAACAACTATTGGTGGCTCGTTTGAAAATACGGGCGGTGCATTTGTGGCAAGTGGTGGAGTGTTAGATTTCACTTCTACTGTGACGGGAAATACAGTGACGTTTGGCGGATCTGCTGCAGCTGATGTGTTGTTTAGTGGCATAGCTGGAGCGTGGAATTTCGGCGACACAAATGCAACCGCTACAGAGTCATTCGTGGTTGCAGAAGGGACGGTGACGCTACCTTCTGGTGAATTGGAAGTGGGTCAAGATTTCCTTGTTGATGCGACTATCGCGCATGCTGGCGGCACTGTAACTGTAACCGGTATAAGTGGAGGGAATAGTATTACTTTGAATGGTAACGACCTTACTAGTCTCACTGTGGTTGCTCCTGGTGGTGATTATCAGCTCACTGATGTTTCAGCGACACTGCTCGGTAGTCTAACTCTGACAAGCGGAACACTAAGTGTTGGAACGGGCACTCTGGCCATAGGAGGATCGTTTGATGTTTCTGGCGGTGTCTACCAGCACAGCACTGGTACGTTGTTGTTCAACTCATCTACCCTTGGTCAGTTTATCGATGTTGGTGCCAATGACCTGTATAACGTTGTAATAGCAGGAACTGGCGGATGGACTATGGTTGATAGTGCCACTACAACCAACAACCTTAGTCTGCTAAATGCAGGTAGCTTTGAAGTCCCGTCTGGAAGTGTTCTGCGAGTTGAGGGAGTATTTAGTAATGATCTAGATGGTGCCAACACTACTTGGTCTGGTTCAACACTGGTACTAGATGGAGCAAATGCCTACTCTGTAAATACATCTGCAGAAAATGGTGATCAGTACGATACTCTTGTTATTGGAGAGAATTCTGACATCCGTATCTGGAATTCAGCTGCAACAACTACATCAGTAGCTGTATCTTCGTCACTATACTCACAAGATCATGCTTCAGTTGATGGTGCTCTAAATATCTACGGAGATTTCCATATTGGAACTACAACCGAATACTGGAGCTACGCAACTGATTTTGATGGAACTGCTTTATCTGGAAGCGAAAGAGCTGTTACTGTATCGATTGCTGCTAACGCAACTACGTCAGTAGATGGTGGAGTCTTACAGATTATCGGAGTACTAGGTAATGAAACAACTATTACAAACCAAGGTTCTGGCACCTATGCACTTGCAGTTTCTGACGGTACCTTTACAGCTCAGTACTACGCATTACGTAATTTGTCGGCTGCTGGGTTGAGTCTGACTGGAGCTCCTTCTATTTTGTCACTGGCCTTTGGTGATTATGAGTTGGCTGTTGACGGTGGGTCTTTGCTCTCAGTTTCTTCAACAACTGTTAACGCCAACGCCTCACTAGTTATTCCAGGTAGTCGGTTCGCAACTACAACTGCTATTACTGGGACTAACGTTTCTCTAACTGGCGTCACTTCAAACGCATGGACCTATACCGGACATGCAGGGAACTTGGACGGTGAAGATTATGACGTCGATGGCGCTACCGCTTGTGGTTCAATTCGATGGGATGATAGTGCTTGTCTCATTACGCAGCAAACTGACTTTAGGTGGCGAAATGATGACGGCGGACTTGGGGTGCCAAATACTGAATGGTATGACCTAGACTGGTCAGCTCGAAAACAAATTCGGGTTGCGAACACTAACGCATCAGACGTAACAAACGCTGCTGTACAGATGTTGGTTGCCTATGACGCTGATATGCAGTCTGACTTTGAAGATATCCGAATCACAGCAGACGACGGACTTACTTTGCTTGACTACTGGCGAGGTTCTACAACTGCAGCGACTTTGGCAGAACTGTGGGTAGAAATCCCTCTGCTTGAGTCAGAAGACGTGACAACGTTGTACATGTATTACGATAATCCAAGCGCCACAAACGTTAGTTCTTCGTCAGCAACATTTGTAGCAGCGGATGACTTTGAGGACGGCTCTATATCTGAATACTCAGGTCAAACAGGTTTGTTTACCGTTGACGGCTCATTTGCCTTTGATGGAAGCAACGGTCTAGATAACACTGGACAAGAGGCAAGTCAGGCGAACCTTGGAGGAATCTTCCGTTTTGATCAGACTGTGAGTCAGGGAGAAACTATCCGCTATCAACAATACATTGATACGTCAGCTGGATCTGGTGACGAGGTATGTACGTTGTTTGCGGTCCAGTCACCAGGAACAACTAACCAGAACTATGCCGCCTGTGTCGAGCAATTTGGAACGGATCGTATCGCTTTAGTAAAAGATGCGGTTGATAATGATGCGTCTGGAACTACTCTAGATTCAACATCTGTTACCTATGTAACCGGTTGGTATACAATTGAAATTGACTGGGCTGTAGGGGGTGATATTGATCTTCGACTGATCGGTCCAACTGGCACAACAGTGGCAACATTATCTGCTACAGACACTTCTTACTCATCTGGTGGGTACGGCTTTACGTACTGGTTCCATAATGGTGGTTGGGATTCATTCATTTCTCGACCGACCCTAACTTTTGAACCGTCTATACAATTTGGACTTGAGCAAGTGTCTGGAGGCGCTTCCTGGAAAGCGGTTCAAAATACTGCAGCGACTTATGACGTTGGGCAAGTTGCTCGGCTGAGAATTGGTGTAGAAAACTCTGGACTCCCAATCTCTAACCAAGGATTCCGGCTTGAGTACGCACCATTAGGTGTAAGCCCAAGTTGTGAAGCTGTTTCTGCAGCTTCATACACACCAGTTCCTAATCAAGCAACGTGTGGTCTTTCTCCAGTGTGTATGCAGACAACAGCCAACTACGCTAATGGTGACGACACGGTAGATTTGCTTACTAAAATGACAGGTGCGTACTCTCTTGGTGAAGCAGTTGAAAGCCCATTCAACGTAACTGGGTTACTTGGATTAGGTCAAAATCAATACACAGAACTAGAGTATGCACTCACACCGACCACCAACATTACTGATGAAAATCTATGTTTCCGAGTGACTGATGCAGGAGTTGATTATGGTACGTACCTAGAAGTGGCTCAACTGTCACTCCGGTTTGACCCAGTGGTGACTAATGCAACCCTTAATAACGGTGAAGCAATCTCACTTCTGCCAGGCACAACTACACTGGTTTACGCTATTGGTACTGTAACTGACTTAAATGGATTTGCAGATATCACTAATGCCACTGCCACTATCTATAGAAGTGGTGTAGCTGGAGGGGCCGTTTGTTCAGTCGATAATAATAATTGTTACCGTTCAGAGCCTGGACAATGTCAGTTCATAAATTGTTCTGGCAACAGTTGTACTGTGCAGTGTGAAGCTAATGTGCAATATTACGCTGAACCTACAGATGTATCTAGTCTGTTTGAAGGGGAGGAATGGCTGGCGTTTATCGAGGCAGAAGATACGGCTGCAGGGTATGGTTTCGCATCTGCTTTAGGGGTTGAATTAGCAACACTACGAGCAATTTCTGTCACTGGAGCGATTAATTATGGTTCGCTGACTGCAAACTCTGATACGGGTTCATTCAATGCATCAACTTCAGTCCTTAATCTTGGAAATGTCGAGGCGGATCTTGAGGTGACCGGGTCTGATTTGACCGACGGAGGAGCCTCCGTCATTCCGGTAAATGAACAAAAATTTGCAACTACTACGTTCACATATTCTGCCTGTGGAGCAATCTGTCGTTTGCTGTCGAGTACAACACCAGTTGCTCTTGATGTTGAATTAGCAAAACCAGTAGTGGTTAGTCCAGCCGTTCAGGATGATATTTACTGGGGTATCTTCATTCCGTTTGGTATCAACAGTGCGCCTCACCAAGGAGTTAACTTATTCACCCCAGTTAGTCCCTAAGGGATGATACAATTATGAAAATGAAACAGCGTCTTTGTTCTTGTCTCCTAATTCTTTTGCTGCTTTCGTCGCCGCAGCTTTTGATTGCCCAGAGTGGCGACCGTGTAGCTCCAGAAATCGATAATCTGCAAATCACTGATATCAGTGAAACAAGTGTAACTATTACTTGGGAGACCGACGAAGCGGCTGACTCGGCTATAAACTATGGTTTGCAGCCTGATTACGGAATTGTCCGTATTCCAGAAGCCAACAGAACCCAGCACTCAGTAACGCTCAACAGTCTCGAAGCTGGTCGAACGTATTATTTTCGAGTTGTTTCAGCCGATGAAAATGGTAACCAAGGTATTTCAGCTGACTACCGAATTATCACTGACGGGCCTCCACAAGCTGGGTCAGGTGAAAATAATGGAAATGGTCCAAATGCGGGTACAGGGCAAGGTGATGGAGAACGTCCAGATCCAGAGTCACAAATCACAACCGAGGAATTAAACAACGATTCTTTGGCTACTCTGCGTATCATTGAGCAGATCAACCAGATTACTGACCCTCAAAAACTACAAGAGATCGTCAATGAAACAGTCAAAGCGGTGCAGGGTATTACCGAAGACCTTACAATTGTAGGGCCTCCAACCGTTATCCCTGAAACTAACTCTGCTATCGTAAAGTGGACTACTGACCGTTCTGCCAGCTCTGAAGTTCGATTTTCAGCAGCTAACGGTTTTGATGGTGTAAATTATGAGTTTTCACAAACATCAACGGGCGGTGATACAACTGATCACGAGATTAATTTGATCGGACTCAATCCGTTTACAAACTACAATTTCAAGGTTCTTTCTACGGACGAATTCAATATTACCGGTGAGAGTCGTAATTTTACCTTCCAGACAAAAGCCACTGCTCCAGACATTCGTAATCTTCGGGTGGTAAAAGTTGAAGAAAACGCAGCTACTCTGGCCTGGGAAACTACAGTTCCAGCCAAAGCTCTAGTGGAGTATCAGGACCTAACTACGGGTGCTCAGAACTCAGTCGGTCGACCAACATTGGCAACTACACACCAAATGCGACTGGCTGATCTGACTCTAGGGACCCGTTATGTGGCATTTGTAACATCAGAAAACTCGGGTGGTGATCGTGTTCGTAGTCAGCCAATTCAGTTTATTACCGTTCGCGATATTGCAGTTCCGATTATTACCAATGTAACCAACGAATCAACACTGTTTCCTGGTAGTGAGTCTCGAATTCAAACCATTATTGAGTGGGATACTGACGAACCTTCTTCGTGTTTGTTAACGTACCAAGAGGGTGTTGCTGGCGGTACTGAACCATTTACGGTAGAAAAAGAATTGATCCAATACAGTACTTCTCACGTAGAAGTGGTAGTTGATTTCGCTCCAGCCACCGTGTATCAGTTTTTCCTTAACTGTACCGACGAAGCTGGAAACGAAGTGCAGTCAGAAAACTTTGTGTTGTTTACACCAATTCAGGAAAAAAATATTATTGATCTAATCCTTGAAAACTTCGAATCGACATTCGGATGGGTTCAAAATATCGGCGCATAATATGGCAAAACCTTTTATTGTAGCGCGTGATCTATCGATCATCTATAACCAAGGAAAGTCCAATGAATTCAAGGCTTTAACTGGGGTTAATACTGATATTTACGAGGGTGAATACATTATTCTCTTTGGTCCATCAGGGTGTGGCAAATCAACCCTCATGTATTCAATTCAGGGATCACTGCCACCGGGAGAGGGGACCCTCCTCGTGAAAGGGGACGATGTGTATTCCTACCCACCGTCTGAGCGGGTGTATTTTCAGCGGCACGTGATGGGGATTATTTTCCAGTCCTTTAACCTGATTATGTCGCTGTCAGTGCTCGACAACGTAGCGCTGCCGATGATTTTCTGTAACGCCGACCGTGCGACCAGAGAGCGGCGGGCGCAGTCGCTACTGGATCGGTTTGGGGTAGGTCACGTCTCACACAAAATCCCAGCCATGCTCTCCGGTGGACAGCAGCAACGTGTGTCTGTGGCTAGATCGATGGTTAATGACCCCAAAATTCTGCTAGCCGATGAGCCAACCGGTAACCTCGACTCGGTCTCAACCCAGCAGGTAATGGACAAAATCGACGAAATTAACACGTTCGACAAACGAACTATTATCATGGTGTCGCACAACGCAGCTCACCTCAGTTACGCGCACCGCGTGTATTACCTTAAGGATGGACGAATTCTACGGGAGGTGGTTAACCCACAACGTAAACAGATCAAACCAGTTCGGGAAGGCGAGACAATCGTAACCGAACTAGAGCAGCTAGCGCGATTGTATCCGTACGACTCGGTGGAAACCTGGCGCGTCAAGAGTATGGTTAATTTCCTAACCCAAGACTACAGTTTTAACCAGATCGGCCGTCTCGAGCACGCCGTGGACATGTTTTTACAGGGGCGTATTGACCGCGGTCACTTTATTAACAGTCTGATTTTACCAATGGAGCGCGGTGGGGTAGAGGTGACCGAAAAAGAGGCACGGCACATGGCCAACGTGGTTGAAAAAGTGATTCACTCAGCGGACGACATTCGCCGCTTTAGAGCCAAAAAAGACAACGACGCCGTATTCTTTACCCAAGACAAACTAGCGGAACGTATGCAAGAACATTTGGCCAAGGAACACCGTATCAAAATGAGTCAGCAACAAGAGGCTAATCTGACTGAACTGATTGCTGACCGGGTGACGGGGGTGGCTGACGAGGCTGAGCTGAATGCCCGCCTGATGAAAGGGGTTCGCTCAAAAGGTCTCAGTCTCAGCGAAGCTGAGGCTGACGATATGACGAGATATTTCGAAAAAATTATTGCTCAGGGAGTAGACGTAAGTTACAAAGGTTAGTATGAGAGTTTACCTAAAGCTACTGCTTCCGGTTACGCCTCCATGTCGCGAGTGCGTTACAATAAATAAAGTATAGATGTATGAGAGTTCAAGATTTGGCACAGCTGTCCACACGAATGTTTAAAACCAACCCACTGCGTACCTGGCTGACGATTTTAGGTATGGGAGTGGGGACATCCGCCGTGGTGATTTTGGTGGGGCTTGGGTTTGGTCTCCAGCAAATCATTCTAGAACAAATCGTGTTCGGGGATTCACTACTATCGCTTGGGGTGTCAGCTACTGGTGCACAAGGACTCGCTCTAACACCTGAAGTTGTTAGGCGGTTTGAGGAAAACGAAGCGGTCGTCGACGCTGCACCACTGGCTAGGTTTCCCGCCCTGATCACCTACAAAGGGTTAACTGGTAACGTGTTTATTCAGGGGGTAGAGCCACCGTACTTACGCTACGCCGGTGTGACCGCCAGTTACGGGGAAGTGTTCCTGGATGAGGATATTGAAGACACCACTTCTGTCATGCTATCACCAGCCACCTTAAAACTATTCGGTATTGCCGACGAAGACGCTGAGGCGTTTATCGGCGAGCGGGTCGCCTTTCGACTCCTAGTTCCAGCCGAAGACGGTACCGACGACGTGAATGAAATTATTTTGGAAAAGGAATACATCGTACGCGGTATCACCAAGGAAGCAGGAACCCTTAACGCTATGATGATGCTGCCTGAGTTACGTAACTACGTTGGAATCGAAGAGTATGAGCGAGTGCAGGTAAACGTTATCGATAATGAAAATCTACCGCTAGTCGAAGCGGCACTCTTAGAGCAAGGCTTTCGGGTAACCGCTTTGTCAAAAACCGTTGAGCAGGCTTCCAAGATTTTCCAAGGAGTGCAGGCCGTCTTGGCGACCTTTGGTGGGGTGGCGTTGGTGGTGTCGGCGATTGGAATGTTTAATACGATGACCGTGACACTGCTCGAACGAACCAAGGAAATCGGTATCATGCGTACCATTGGAGCATCACCCAATGACGTCAAGTACCTATTTGTATCAGAGTCAGTGGTGGTGGGGTTCTTAGGGGGAGTGACCGGCATACTTATGGGGGTCGGGTTTGGTCTGGCCATAAATCTATTCCTTAATATTGTGGCTGGTCAGTTTGGTGGTCAAGCAGTTAGTCTATTCTCGTTTCCTCTCGACTTTTTGGCCTTTATTGCCATCTTTTCAGCCGGCGTTGGCTATCTGACAGGAATCTTCCCAGCTAGGCGAGCTTCAACCCTTAATCCGCTAGATGCGATTCGTTATGAATAGAAAGCCCTAATACTGTGTACAACGTGTGTATAACCACCAGCAATAAGTAAAAGTAACGGTACAATTAACAAGAAATTAGTAAATATTATTATATGTCGTACAACACAGAAGCCCTTCCACATTACATGAAAACAGCTGGTAAAATATCGGTTTTTGCCGCGGTTACCGGTTTAGCAGTATTCCTGTTTGCCTTCATGGTCGACGTTGGACAGCAAGAATTCCAGCGCGTATCTGCCCAGACTGCATCAACCAGTTTGACGGTACTGAACACTCCGCCACTGTTTACGGTGGATCCAACCGAGGTAATTCCTTCTTCAACGACAACCCCAACCAACTCTGGAGACGACATCCAGTGGACTGCTGTAGGTACGGACAGTAACGGGGCGCCGTATTTCCTCCTTGTATGTAGTACGAATGCTACCCCAACCGCAAATGAGGCTGCTGACGCTGGTTCGCTTGGAACCGAAGCTCCTGATTGTGGAATTGGTGCGACGCAGTGGGCGGTATCAACCTCGACTGTTAGTGGTCAAGTCGCTTTTGCCGCTACCACCACTATAGATGCTGCAACACCATCACAATTTGGCGAAGATAACGACTGGTTTGCCTGGGTTTGCGACGATGATCCTGTTCAGGCGGAATGTAACCTGATTCCTTCACAAGGTCTATTTGGACCAGGAGCTTCGAGTTCATCACCGTTTAACGTCAACAGCCGACCTACGCTAACAAACGCGTACAACGATGGTCCGGTAGATCCAGGAGCGTTGCTAACTTTCCTTTCAACCTCAACTGATCCTGACACTTTTGGCGGTTCCGACACATTGACAATCGTTGTTTGTGGTACAGCTCTTGACTATAACCCTGTAACCAATGATTGTGACGCAAACTTTATCGCTTCATCATCGGTACCAGCGACCTCTGATGTAACGGCTACGACAACCATTTCTATTCCAGTGCGTGACCGAATCTATGACGCATTTGTATTCCTTATTGACGAGCATGGTCATGAAGCTTCACCAAACGGACTGTCAGCAAACTTTGAGGTAGCCAATGTGGCCCCAACCCTCCAAGGTAGTGACATCAACCTCCATGGCGGTATAGATATGCTCATCACGGTACCTGGTGGAACTACTACCGGATTCACTCTTGATTTTATCGTGACTGACAACAACAGTTGTGTGAACGATGTGGCTGGCGATGAAATCACTGGTTTTGAAGTATCGGTATTGCGCTCAGGACCATCCGGAGATTACGCTACTTCTACTAACTGTAATCCGCAAAACGCAGATTACAACCCAAATGGTTGTTATACCAACGGAGTTCCGTTTGATGTGTGGCAACTAGCGTGTACCGCCTCTAGTACTAGTTGTACTGGCCCGACCGATGATACACAAGTGTTCAACTGTACCTTCCCGCTCTGGTTCCTGGCTGACCCGACAGATAACGGACCAGCTTTAACCGTCTCGCCCTTTGAGCCAGACCAGTGGATCGCTGCAGTAGCCGGGGGAGATGACGACTTTGCAACCAGTTCACAAGTTGCCACTGACTTCCCGGTTGAGGTCACTAGTGTTAACGGAATCGATCTCGCGACAGCCGTGATTCCTTACGGTGCCCTGGCTCCTGGCGACAACAGTGGAACGCTGAGTACCACTACCACTATCTTCAACATCGGTAACACTGGTCTTGATCAGGCGGTAGATGGTTCTGCCATGTGTCCTCAGTTTGTCTCTAGTTCTAGTGACTGCTCCCTAAACGGTACGTCTACCATCTTTACGTCAAATCAACAGTTCTCTTCAACCTCACTGGCTTACGGTAGTCCGTTTGCAGTTTCTCTGCCAACCACGACAATTGCCATTCCAGCGGAAGTAGAGTTGGACGTTCTTAAAACAACATCAACCTCAACACCTGCTTCTGGTGATACCTACTGGGGAATTGCTGTGCCGAGTGCGATTACTGTCGCTGGTTCTTACACAGGTCTCAACACCTTCTTTGCAATCACGGCAGAAACGGCTGATTGGACAACACCGTAGGTAATACAACATAGAGTTTAAGAAAAACAACCTCCGTTATCCCAGCGGAGGTTGTTGCTATTTAAAGTTTTTTTGCGGATAATGGTAACACTGATATGAATGGGTTACTCCGTACGTTCCTAGTGTTGTTTTGTTTTGTACCCGTTCTTTTCGCGAGCCTGGGCGCTATCACAGTGCATGCTGGTTTTGGAATTACACCGCCGTATGTCAAAAACACTAGCCTCACTCGCAACTCAATCTACGAGCAGCAAATCCTTTTGGTACGAAGTGATCCTACAGAACCCCAAAAGGCAGAAATCGCAATTGATGCTCCGGAGTTAGCTGGGTGGCTAGAGATTGTTGAGGGTACGCCAATCCAGTTACCATCAGGTCTGCAAAAGGTGCCTATGACTGTGCGTGTATTAGTACCCGCCGATGCTGAATTCAAGGAGTACACTGGTTCAATTCGAATTAGGACCTTGCCAACCGATGAGGCGATCGCTCGTGGCTCAGTGAACATTTCTCTCGGGGCTCGAGTCGATATAGCTTTGACTGTTATCGATCGAAAAATCGAAGATTTCCGAGTACGTAAAATTTCTGTAGCAGAATTAAACGAAGGATCTAAACTAGGTTGGCTGTTTTTTCCTGGAAAAATTAGGTTCGACATGTTGATCGAAAACACTGGTAACGTTGACATCGCACCATCACGGGTTGAGTTCAGAATTTTTGATCGTAGTGGCCAAGCCCTGCTTGAGGAAGTCACTAATATTGGAAAAATTAATGTAGTGTCACCATATGACACCGAAACGGTTACTGCTGAGTTGCCAACTAGACTACCAACTGGAAGTTATATTGCACGGTATCGTGTGTTTAACGGAGATGAATTGAAGCATGAAGGTGACCTCACGCTGAGCATTCAACCAGCTAACACTGTGCAAGCTGCTGGTTTTGGCTTTATTGGATTGTCGGTTGCTCACAAGGTGTCCCTTCTACTCCCAGTCTTTGCGTTACTGATTGCCGTACTGTACTTCCTCTTTATGAGACGTAAACAGTCACGTTAGTCTATGCGTTTTGTACTAACTGTTGCCTGTCTGCTAGCGATAGCGACCCCGTCATTTTCCGTAGCGCAACAAGTAGCTACTACTACCCTCGAATTAAGTATTTGTGGAAATAGTATTGTCGACGCGAATGAAGATTGTGATACCCCTGGTGAGACAGGTGTTTATAGTCAAACCATCACCGGACGGCAGTGCAACGCCTCGTGTTCCTTTGGGCCATACTGTGGTGATGGAATTTTGCAGACAGCCTTTGGTGAACAGTGTGACGATGGAAATAATGATGATGGTGATTTTTGCTCGTCTATTTGTTTAGTAGAACCAGCTGGTTCAGGAGGTGGAGGATCCTCTGGAGGAGGGTCTGGTGGTGGGGGAGGTAGTGATACTGAGCTTGGTGATACCTCCATTAGTATTCGTGGTCAAGGCTATCCAGGGGAACGGGTTAACTTTTTACTCGATACCGTTGCTGTTGGTTCGGTGTTGGCAGATAGTGATGGTGATTTTCAATTTTCAGTTAATGCCGAACCAGGGACGGCCACATTAGGTATTTGGACTACTGATCAAGATGGTAACCGATCGGTTACAGTTAATAGCACTTTTGATGTGACACAGGGAGCGATTACTAACCTTACCGGTATCATTGTCCCCCCAACAATTAGCGTAGTTAACCAAAATGTCGATCCGGGTGACGTTATTACCGTATCTGGACAGGCAGCGGCTGGAGCGACGGTGGAGCTTCATATAGACAATAGTGCGCGTATAGAGGTGGTTGTCGCCAACGCTAATGGAGAGTGGTCTTATCAGCTTAACATCGCTACTCTCAGCGTCGCTGAACACACGTTGCGAGCGAGAGCGGTAGTTGGTCGACCACCACTGACAACCGAAAGTAATTTTAGTATCACATTGCAGTTGTTTGTGGGGGTTGACGGAAGCGTCACTCGGCCGTCAGACTTAAATCGTGATGGGTCTGTAAACTTAATCGACTTCTCAATTTTAATTTTCTGGTGGCAAACCAACGGAGGTGATTCAGACCCACCAGCTGATATCAATCAAAATGGAAACGTTGGACTAGAAGACTTCTCAATCCTCCTCTTCAACTGGACTGGATAAAAAGTGGCTGGCGCCACTTTTTATCCGATCCTGACGCAGGTCAGGAATTTCCGATGTTTACGAGGAAATAGGAGGAAGGGAGGTGATTAGCTCAACTTTGACTACTATGACCTCACTGCAAACTTTTTATCCGATCCTGACGCAGGTCAGGAATTTTGATCTTCACGTGTAATCACAAATAGCCTCAAAGTTGCAGTAACTTTGACTAAATGAGTCAAGAAAGTGTATGTATCTATGATGAAATTGCTGGAGAGCAAGTGGGGCACATCTATACTGGCCCCTCTTTTTTAAATTTTGATTACTATTTACCATTTTTATTACACATGTTCCAAAAATCTGTGTACAAGCAAAATCTCGGCTGGCCGAGCAAAGTATACTGTTAAGGTATCCGTGATGGAGGTAATTCAATTAGTAATTGCCGAGTGTACACAGTTTTTTGTGTACACGTACAGGTCAGCCGCCTGTGTCAGCGCGGGTACGTTTACAGTAGATCTTTTGTAGATAGAGTGTGGAGACTCAGCTACAATGAGCTGTAGCAATATGGCTCATCCTTGCGGCACACCACGCCAACGGGCACTGTAAGCTAATACAACGTAGAGTATATGTCACGCAACAAGTATGCGTTCAATGTACTCCAAGCAACAGCCTTAGTTGCAAGTCTAGCGGTCATTTTATGGTCACTTGGATTTCCAACCCTGCAATTCGCGCAGGCGGCAAATGTCACAAGCTTTACTAACACACTGTCGGACTCAGCTCCGTCAGTAGACGCAAATCACACTGTTGAATTTGTTGCTCCGACCGGAGTAGCTGCAACTGAAACCATCGTACTATCATTCGATGCAGCGTTCGACCTAACTGGTGTTTTGTTTTCAGACATTGATTTAATTATCAATGGATCTGACGCAACACTAGCGGCCGCCGCAGCATCAGGTGTTTGGGGAGTAACAGTTGGAGCTTCATCAATCACGTTCACCTCAAACGACACGACTGTCGGTGCCGGTAACACTGTTGAAATTCTAATCGGAACAAACGCCGCTAGTGGGGTAAACCAGATCACTAACCCTGCAACACCAGAAACCTCTTATGAAATCAATGTTCTTTCGGGATCATCAGATACAGGAGAAACTCGTGTTGCTATCGTCACTGCCGTAACTGTAACTGCAACAGTTGATACCATCTTCACTTTTAGTGTAGCTGGAGTCGCTGGAGGAGTTACTGTTAACGGAGCAGATGTAACGGGTGGTACTACCACAGCAACAACTATTCCATTTGGAGAGTTGCAGCCAGGAGTAGCTAGTACTGCAGCGCAGACTATATCTGTAACCACTAACGCATCAAACGGATTCGTAGTTACTGCTCAAGTAAACCAGCAACTAACATCTTCGAACGGAGCTGATATTGACGGATTTATTGAAGGTAACTTCACTACAACTCCGACAGCATGGGCATCGCCAGTGCTATCAATAGCTGACGAAAACACGTACGGTCACTGGGGTATTTCTTCAAACGACGCAACACTTACTGCAGGTCTCTCAAACTTGTACACTGGAGGACTGAACTTTGTTTCAGCTTCAACTACACCAGTAGAAGTGTTCCGTCATGATGGTCCTATTAACGGTACCGTTGCCGGAGAAGGTTTTGCTGAAGTGATTTACAAAGCCGAAGTAACTTCCCTACAGGAAGCTGCTGAAGACTACATCGCTACGCTGACATACGTAGCAACGCCAGTTTTCTAAACGAAACTGGACTCTAAGCTTGGAGTTATAACACAAAAGACCCTATCTCCCACCACGAGGTGGGTTTTTTGTTTGTGTATATGATCATAAAGGTTGGAAATAGGTTGATATACTGTAAACATATGAAACGTCCAGTGGGAATGCTGTTTGCGCTGCTATTGCTTTTTCCTAGTTTGAGTCAGGCGGCTTCTGTCTATCTTGATCCGGGGATTAAAACGGTCGCTCGTGGTGATGCCTTAAAGGTAAGTGTTCGGCTCGATACTGATGAGGCGACTGATGAGTGTATTAACGCGGTGCAAGGGGTCTTAACTTTTAGTGGTCCAATTGAGCCGGTAGACGTGTCGCTTGGTGATTCCATTTTTAGTATTTGGGTTGAGAGTCCGGTGGTCAACGAGGACAAAACTCAGGTAACATTTGCTGGCGGAATCCCAAATGGTTATTGTGGCCGAGTGGAGGGTGATCCACGCCTCACCAACAATTTGTTTGATGTAATTATTCGCGCTGACTCTACGCCAGCCGCCGATGGACAAAGTCAGCCTGCTTCGGTGCAGTTCACGAGTCAGACGGTTGCATACCTCAATGATGGTTTTGGCACCCAGGCAGCGCTTACTACCTTTCCAAGTTCCTTAACTGTCTTGCCGGAACAAGGGCAATTTGTGCAGGATCCGTGGACAGACGAGATCGACGCAGACAGTATTCCGCCGCAGCCGTTTAGTCTGCAGCTCGAAAGAGACGCGCTTGCATTTACTGGCCAGTACTACATTGCATTTAGCACCACTGATAAGCAGACTGGTATTGATCGGTATGAGGTACGTGAAGAACCACTCACCCAGTTTGACGCCTTTATCTGGGGTCGAGCAAACGTTTCTTGGGTTGAAGCTAGAAGTCCGTACGTGTTAGATGATCAGTCACTCAACAGTATTATCCGGGTTCGTGCCATCGACAAAGCGGGCAATGAGTACATCGCTACCCTCGTCCCTGACGAAGAACTACGTACTCTGTCCTTTGAGTTATTCTTGACCTACGTCCTGTTTGCTATGCTCGTACTACTGGCGGCTACTGGAGCTTGGTTCATTGGACGTCGACAAACTATACATAAGCGGCAGGCTGAACTGGCAGCGATCGAGTCAAATTACACCCAAATTGATCATGAATAACACACTTTACACAACCGTTACGACGTCACTTCTTAAACTAAGTCTGCTGCTAGCACTGTGGCTGGTGCTGGTAGGGTATGCCCAGGCAGCCACCATGCAGTTGTCACCAAGTACCGGAGTCTACCAAGCTGGCGCCACGTTTTCGGTCGATATTCAGGTACGCCCAGACGGTCAGCCAGTTAATGCGGCTGAAGGAACACTCAAGTTTAACCCCAGTGAGCTGTCAGTGGTTTCCGTCAATCGCAACAGTTCCATATTCAACCTGTGGGTGACAGAACCAGCTTTCTCTAATTCTGCCGGAACAGTAACCTTTAGTGGTGGGGTGCCAAGTGGCTATTCGGGGTCCGTTGGTCGAGTCGTTAGTGTAACCTTTCGCACCAAAGGGGCTGGTTCACCCAAAGTGTCATTTTCTAATGGTGCAGTGTTGGCAAACGACGGGCGCGGTACCAATGTTCTAACCTCAATGAATGGTGGTTCGTACACCGTCAGTGCTGCTACAGTCGCACCACAGCCGGAAACTATAATTGAATACGTTCCAGCCGCAAATACTCCAGGGACACCAGTTATAACTTCTACGACCCACCCAGATTCCACTGGTTGGTCAAAAGAAACTACCGCCAAACTAACGTGGAATTTACCGGCTGGTATTACCTCGGTGCGAACTCTTCTCAATGGCAGCCCTTCAAGCGTACCTACTCGGGTATACGAGAATCCAATCAGCTCGATTACCCTAGAGGACCTCGACGAGGGAGTGTCGTACTTTCACCTGCAATTTCGTAACGCCGATGGATGGGGTGGTGTCCGGAGTTACCGTCTAGCTGTAGACACCCAAGCTCCAACTGACCTTAAGATCAGCCTAGCTTCGACCACCGATGTCTCAAATCCTGCGAAAACTATCCAATTTGATGTAACTGAAGAAACCTCTGGAGTCGAGAAGTATCTGATAAAAGTAGATGCCGATGAACCTTATGAATTTGCCCCCGAAGAGGGTGTCAACACACACACCCTGGCAGCGCTAGCGCCCGGCTACCATACAGTTATTGTTGAGGCATTTGATGGCGCAAGAAACAGTGTGATTGGAACCTTCTCGTTTACGATTGAGTCTTTTGAGCGACCAGTATTTACAGAAGTGCCAACCGACATGAGTGCTAATGTGGTTCCAGTCATTACAGGTACCACTCGACCAAATTCAGCTGTGCAAATATTCTTTAATCGGGTTGGTAGTGAGCAAAATCTTTACGAAACAGTAAGTAATGAAGACGGTTTGTTCACCTTTATACCTGATGGATCGCTATACTCAGGGGTGTATGAGTTGCGGGCGCGCGCTACCGACCAATTCGGAGCGCAGTCTGAATTGTCAGAGGTGTACCGAATTGCTGTCCAGGAGCCTGGCTACATCCGTATTGGTACCCAAGTAGTTGACGCTATGTCGGTCATCGTACCGCTGATACTTCTCGTGCTGCTGCTGGTATTTGGTGTGTGGTACATGCTGTTTGTGTACCGCCGATTCAAAGGTGTGGTCGGCGTAGAGTCTAGTGAGGCTCTCACCATCCTACAGCGAGAATTTGCATCATTACACCAAACAGTGGCTGAGCAACGAGAGTTATTGATCGCCTCTCGAAAAACCAAAAAGTTAACCAAGGCTGAAGCTGATACCCTGGCAGTGTTTGGGGAGTCGCTCGAGACCTCGCAGCAAGCTGTTGAAAAAGAAATCAAAGATGTAACTTCCTTAACCAAAGACACCTAATCTATTCCTATGACTAACAACTCAGTACTCAAAAAAAGCGAAAACTTTATTATAATCGGCGGTTTGCTTATCCTGTCGATACTGCTTGGAATGTACATTGCCTCTGAGCGAGTAGATTCATTTAAAGTAACGGCTCGCGTACAGGTAGCAGAGCAAGAGGCGGTACTCAATACAATCGCTGAAATCATTGCTCGCAATGGGGCTGATAGTGTTACAGAATCGGTTATCAGAGACTGTCCGGTGTCTGAACGAATGCGATTTGATAATCTGCTTGGACGGCTTGATGGTGGTCTTGCAATAGCTGAACTTAGAGAGCTCGATGGGCTCTTCAATTCATGCGCTAGTTTCTTTTCTGATCGCAAGTCACTGATGGCTGCTCGATTCAATCGCGAAGCGGTCGCCTACGAAGCTCAGGTTGCACTCCTTAACACCCTTACCTCGACAAATGAATTTGAAAAGGCCAAGGTTGAGGAGTGGAAAGCGCTGGTCGTTGAGGAGCAAAAGCAAAGCGAATTATTTGCTGGTTTAGTGACAGCACAAAAGCAGATTATCGATGCCTTGATTTCAGGTAAGTCAGCTAGCTCAGACGATATCATTGCTATATTGACTGAGGTTAACGAGACAAGGGATGCCCTGGTCTTTTCTCGTCAGCAAGCGAGTCAGATTCGCAGCACAGTAACATCTTTGTAATCAATGAGCGTTTTTACTTGGATAAGAAGAAAAGTAAAAGCATATCGCGATAAACGAGTTTCGTCCGCGACGGTTAGATACATGTTCCCAGCGGTTTTGGGGACTGTTTTGTTGCTGGGTGCTACGACTATTACCAGTACCAATCAATCCTATGTATACCTTAGCGCTGACACTCGAACTATCGAGGTGGGGGAGATGGTTAGTGTTATGGTTAGTGTTTCTGCACATGTGCCAATTAATGCTGTTGACATCAAAATCGCTTTTCCAGCAGACAAGGTCGAGGTCTTTAGTGTCGATCGTGGTCGCTCAGTGTTAACACTCTGGACCGAGGATCCAATTATTTCAACCAACTCAGTCCAGTTTATTGGTGGAACTTTTAGACGTGGTTTTATTGGAAAACATACTATTGCGTCTATTAAATTCCGAGCAAAGCAGTCAGGACAATACGAGATTAGTGCTACCGATATTACGTTTGTAGCCGGTGATGGAACTGGCAACAAGGTAACTGTAAGCGCTAATTCCGCAAACAAAACAATGCTCTTCAATTTCGATGAAAACACCTCGGCTGAAGAAATCCGGATAGCAGTTGCGGCTGGTGTTGTAACCGACCTCAATGGTGACGGAAAGGTTACTTTGGAAGACATAAGTATGTTTATGGCAATCTGGAATAATCGATCACAAGTCCTCGATTTTAATAACGATGGAAGGATGACTTTCAAAGACTTTTCTATAATCTTGGCGGACTTCTTTTGGCGCTAAAATACTGTTGATACGTCGAATTAAACTGAGGTCAGATGATATAATTTAGGGGTACAACGCTAGAGCATTAGCCACGCCTAGCAGATGAACAAAACTCTAAACTTATCCTCAACTAAAGGCACCCAAATCTGGGTGTACCGTGTCGTGCATGGCACACGTCTTTCTGTGGTTGCCATACTACTACTGTTTTTGTCGTTCTTGGTGCAACCATTTCATCAGGCCTACGCACAGGAAGCACTGAACCTCGAGACTGAAATCGAGGAAGTTGATGTGGCTAATTTTGCCTCTGATGTGAGAGATCAGCAGAGTGATACCACAGCAAATACGGAGATGGTAGAAGAAAGTGAAGAAACTACATCTGCGACTGAAGTGCCTGATTCTGATGAACTTGTTCCAAGTCTTGCAGCTGACTTGGGTGATGTTTCGACTGCTCCAATTTCACCTACTGATACTTTTGAATCGACTATAGACGTGACTGGAACCTCAACCACCACAACTCCTGTCACTCCTACAAATAGCAACAATTCTAACGCTGTGACTGGGTCAACAGGCGCTGCTACTACTACAAACACTGGAGTGGTTACACCCGTTTCTACAACCACTTCTACTACAACAAACCCTGGCACAAACATAAATTCTGATAATAGCGACACAAACGAAAATACTGACCCCTCTGAAAATACAGACAACCAAGAAATTAACTCGAATTCAGGTGGTTCAGATGAGCCGCAAGATACGGTTGATACAAACGATACTGATCAAACTGAAAACTCTTCAGACCAGGTAGAGCTCGATGATCGTGTAGTTGAAGCTCGGTCGGTAACAACCAACGACAATTTCTATCAGTTTAGTCGCCAGTCCTGTGTGGCTGTTGGCGACGGAACCTATCATTGTAGTATCAATACTGATGAAAAAATTGATGCTAATTCAACGGTGTATGCAGCAATCGGTGAAAGTAAAACTTCGGAAATCTTTTTGCGCACAAAACGTGGAGAAGTGATTCAGGTGACAGATAATGATACAGAAGATACGGCTCCGTTTTATGACCCAGAATCACTCCAGGTTGTGTGGCAACGAGCAATTGGTGGCAGGCAGCAAATTATTTCATATGACATTATTTCCCAAAAAGAAACCCAACTAACCTTTTCTCGTACTAATAATATGGAGCCCAAGGTTTCTGAAGCGGGGATTGTTTGGCAAGCGTGGGATGGAAACGACTGGGAGGTTATGTACTTTGACGGTGACTACACTGAGCAAATTACTGACAACCTGGCACAAGACGTAACACCTGTAATTGAAGATGGCTACGTGCTATGGACTGTCCTGGGTGAGAAAGAGCAAAAGGCGAGAGTGTATTCAATTGCCGACAAAGAAATACTAACTATCGAAGGTCATGATGGTGGGGCGATTGCAAACCCGCGTTTTATTCTTGTGTATGACACTTTGTTTGATAATGGGGACGTTGTTACAAAGGGATTTGATCCAGTTACAGGTTTGTCTGCTCCAATTGCAGCAAAACCTGCACCTGCACCTCTAGAAATTCCTACCCCTGATCCTATTGGTGAAATTATCGCGCTAGTGCAAAATAAATCTTCAAACGAAGATGATTTGTTAGACGTCGAGACTGATGACCCTGCACTCAAAACTGTTTCTGGAGGTTTTGATAGTAATGTACTTGACCTTTCTTCATCAACACCGTCTAGTCGACCAAGTGTTACACCGCGAGCATTAACTGAGTTCGACCTGATCCTTACTTCGGTAGATTCGGTTGACGATGATGTTTCTACCACAACTGGTACTAGTACACAGGAGTAACATAGGTTAAACAACCTAGCTCAAGTATAATTGTGGCATGCTTACTCGAGTGCTTTTTGATTGTAATTGGTTAAAACCAATTTCAGGAATACTAATTGCGCTATTTATCTTGCAGTCAGTTGACGCACTCCTACCCGACACCTTTCCGCAGGTGTTCAATGTACCAGTAGCGGAAGCAGCAACTGGGAACATATTTCCAAATGGCGACATTGGAACAAACACTGGTGCTCGTAACGGCGCCTGTCTAGCGACTTCTTATTTTGATTGTATGGATGAGGGTTTGACACCCAATCTAAGTGATTTTGTAGAGCTTAGTGACGGCAATCAAACCAACTCAAACATGACCACGCTTGCTTCGGTACTTAATGTTACTGCGGTTACTGTACAAGTTCATCATGAAGAAACTCGTAACAATATGACCATGAGTGTGGAGTTGGTTAATGCGGCTGGAACTGTGGTTGCTGGACCAACAGCACTCACCAACAGAGCTGCTCCTACCTGGGACGCGGCTGCGTTTACTGGTTTGTCTTTGAATCAAACTACTCTTGATGGTTTGCGAGTGCGAATCTTGTGCGCTCGTACAGGTGGTGGACCATCTCGGCAGTGTAATGCCTATACTATGTACGCTCAGGTTACGTTTGATCCAGTTCCTGATGTAACTGTGGGTGCTACTGGTAGCCAGGTTAACCGAACCATTGGTACAATAAACCAACATGTAGGAGGAGCCTTTGTGTTTACTGAAAACGTGTTAGATACAACAATTACTAACATTACTATTTCAGAGCAAGGAACGGTTGATGCGGCGGCCGACTTATCTAACATAAAACTTTTTTACGATATAGATGCATCAGTACCGTTTGATTGTGCAAGTGAGTCATACGGAGGCGGGGAGAGTCAGTTTGGATCGACTGTTGCCGGTGGTTTTTCAGCCGCCAATGGTACGGCGTCTTTTACAGGTAGTGTGTTTATGTCAACGTCACAAACAATGTGTGTGTACCCAGTGCTTGATATCGATAGTAGTGCATCACCTGGTCAGACTATCGAAATACAAATTACAAATCCAAGTACTAACGTAGTTGGAACAGGGCCTGCTCTGGTTGTTCCAGCTACAACTGTAGCTATCGCAGGCACTACTAACCTACAGCTTGCGATTCCGACTCAGGAAAATTATCATTGGCGTAATGATAATGGTTCTGAAACAGGAGCAACCTCAGCCACTGGTGGGGTGGAAAATACACCTGTACTTTCTCTGGCAAAAAGTTCTACCCAGAGAATTCGTCTGGCAGTTTTTAACGCCGGTAACGTAATATCAAGTAATGCTCAGTACCGTTTGGAATATGCTGAAAAAACGGCTGCCTCATGTTCTAACGTAGGATTAACCTGGATCAATGTTGATGCGGCCGGTGGTGCGTTTGATATGTCGCTGAGTGCTAACTTTGCTGACGGTGACAACACCACAGACATTTCTCTCGCTTCAGGTGGAGTAACAAACCCTGACACAACATTAGAAACACCTAACGGAGGGATGAAGGAATCTAGCTCTCAGACTGGCAATATATCTCTTGATGTAAATGATTTTGTAGAACTAGAGTATGCAATTGTGGCTGATGCTGCTGTTGTGAGTGGTACAGCGTTCTGCTTCAGAGTTTCGAATGCAGGAACTGCTATAAGTTATACCAACTACCCAGAAGCTACTATTGCCGCTGATGTATTTGTTGGTGATCTTGGATCTCAGGTCACTACGTTGTCAATTCCAGGTTCGGATCAGTATGTAGGTGGTGCCTTTAGCGTCGTTCGGTCACCAGCAGGCAGTGCGACGTTGTCTAGTGTGACGGTAACGGCTTCAGGTACAGTTGATGCTCAAAACGATCTCTCAAATGTGATTTTACGCTACGACACAGATGTAACCGCACCGTATGATTGTGCTGACCAAAGCTATGCTATTACAGATACCCCTTTTGGCTCACCTACGACCTTTAACGGCAGTAGTCAGGCTACCTTTTCGGGTACTGCCAGTCTGTCAAATACTGGTTCGCTGTGCTTGTATGTGTCATTTACTGTTGGTTCAACTCCAACCAATGGTGAATTAATTGATATTCGCTTGGTCGATCCATCAGCTGATTTGACAATTGCCGGCAACACTATTGCCCCAACTTCACCGGTTGATATTTCTGGAGTATCGACGTTGGCGGCGCCGTTTGTAGAACAAACCGGCTATCATTGGCGGGCCAACGACGGTGATGAAACTGCGGCAACATCATTAACTGGCGGCACTGCTAACACTCCGCTCGCGTCATTTAACAAGAACACAGCGGTTCGAGTCAGAATTGGGGTTGCCAACACTGGTTTGGCAAGTACCCCATCATCTGCATATCGACTTGAATGGACGCAAAAAACCTCAGACTGTAGTTTAAGGCCCAACTCAGAGTGGATAGGAGTTGATGTGGCTGCAGATGAGTTTTCTATGGTGCCAGTTGGTACTTTGACCGACGGAGGAAATACTACCGATATTGCCGAGGCTAATGGTGGTGTGAGCGACGGAGCCGGTACATTTTTAGCAAGTAACGGTGGTGTCAAAGATACTACCGACACCACAGCCGGTGTGGTTTTGCCAGCTGACAACTACTTTGACCTTGAGTTTGCAATTGTTGCAAACGCTGCCTCAATCCAAGGTGCAACCTATTGTTTCCGCGCGACTAGTACTGCACTAACAATCGATAATTATGATTTCTATCCCGAATTAACCATTGCCTTAGATAACGATTTTAAAATTCAGCGCGGTGTTGCAACCCTGACAGGAACCACCTTGGTGGTAAACGCAGGTACTTCATACGATGCACCAGCTGCAAATACGAGTGCTTTTGTTCGAATTACCAATACTCAACTAACCGGTGCTGGACCTAATACTGGAAACAGTAACAGTAACGCAGACGATGTTACTGCGTACATTTCTAACTCTTCTAACCTAACAACTAGCTTTACAATTAGTCGACCTGCCGCCGCAACAGGAAACACACGTGTAGCTTGGGAGATAATCGAATACCAGGGCCCAGTAGGGGGAGAAAATGAGATTATTGTCCGCAGCCAAACTGCGGTAGCAATGCCTGCTGTGAATACTACAGTCAATACTCCAACCATCACTGGCGTTGTTGACGATGCTGATGTCGTGGCATTTATTACCGGTCAAACTAACGAAGATGCTGGGCGTAACAGTTTCAATATTGGGCTATCAACAGCTGCCTGGACCGGTGGTGGGACAGATCAGATTACTTTTACTCGTGGTGGAACAGGTTCAATTTCTGACATCAGTTATGCCTTGGTTGAATTTACTGGAAGCAACTGGCAGGTACAAAGAATTGAGTATACTTATACTGGTACTGCTGCAGTCGCGAGACCTTTGGGTAGTGTGGTAAATAGTCTCGAACGAGCGTTTGTTCATCCCCAAAAACGGACCTCACAAAATAACCACGCAGATTTCGGTCACGAAGTGTGGCTTTCAAGTGTTGGATTTGTTTCGTTTGAGCTTGATCCGGCGGCGTCTACTCCAGCTGGCCACACTTCGGTTGCCTGGGTGATAGAAAATACGCAGGCGCTTGGTGAGCGAATGGTTGTTCATCGGTCTAATACCACAATCCCTTCAGCGGGGACAGGACCAGAGTCCAATCTTATTCCAATTGGTACGACACTCGATGACTTATCGATTGCGGCATTATTTGTAAATAACCGCAGTACAGAATCTCAGCGCTCATGGCCGGAGCCAATTCTTGCAGCAACTCTAATCTCAACTACGCAATATGAATTATGGCGAAGTGACACAACTGCAGACCTCAATGTTCGAACAGAAGTAGTTGAGTGGCCTACGGCCGCTCGAAAGCTCACCCAAAACTACTATCGGATTTACGAAAACGATCCAACTAGTATTACTCCTAGTACAGCCTGGCCTGGTGGTGCTGGTGCACTAGGTGAAAATACCGAAATGACATCAGATGATAATCCGATGCTTTTTGGAAGCACAACAAGAATACGTATGACTCTTACTGTGTCTGCTTCTGCGATGCCAGCTGGGTTAGATTCATTTAAGCTACAATATGGCAAACGAGAAGCCGCGTCTTGCGCAGCTATTGGGTCATGGGTAGATCTGGGTAATCCAGGAAGTGGAGCGCAATGGCGTGGGGTAGACAACACTCCAGCGGACGGAACGGTTTTGTCTGGTGATCCTCCAACAGGAGGGGATTTACTGATTTCTCTATCCACCGTCGCTGGTACCTATGAGGAACAAAACAACACTACCTTGAATCCATACCTAGCATTTCCTGGTGACGAGGTGGAGTACGATTGGGTTGTCCAGCACAACGGAGCAGACGACAAGAGTTCGTACTGTTTCCGAATGGTGGAAGCTGATGGTCAGTTATTTGATGGGTATATTAACTATCCAGTATTACGTACTGTTGGGTATGATCCAAGAGTACTTGATTGGCGTTGGTACGATGATGAGGTTAACACCACCCCAACCAGTCCTCTCGCTCTAGAAAATGTTTCGCCAGCTGATATTCAGAACCAAAATACACTCAAGTTACGCGTGGTTGTAAAAGAGAGTTCTGGTGCAGATGGAAACAATGCAAAGTTCGTGCTGCAATATTCGCAATACGCTGATTTTTCAGCTGAAGTCGCAACAGCGACTCCAATTGCAACTTGCACCGAAAATTCACTCTGGTGCTACGATGATGGTGCTGGTACTGATAACGCTGTGATACCAGCCACGGTTATTTCAAGTGCTGATGCGTGTCCAAATGGTTGCGGTACGTTCAATGAAAGCACCAGTACTGTAGGTACTACTTTTGATCACCTTGCATTTGCTGCATCTGAGTTCGAGTTTACGGTTAAACACGCTGGCGCAAGGGCAAATGCAGTGTATTACTTTAGGTTGTATGATGTTGTTAACAATGAGCCGGTGCCACTCGCAAGCGGTGCATCCTACCCGTCTCTAGTGACTGAAGGTGCTCAGCTTGTGTTTACCGTTGCTGGGATTGATGCTCTTACGGCTACTGCGGGTATCACTACTGATGCTACTAGTACTGCAACAACTATTGATTTTGGGAGTCTGACGTTTAATCAGTCAAACGAGGTGGCTCAGAGAATTACAGTTGACACCAACGCCACCGCTGGTTATCAGGTCTTTTTCTACTCATCACAAAATATGCAAAACACCTATGGTACAGAAATCACACCAATCACTGCAACCAACGCTGTGCCGGCTGGTTGGGCTACATCTTGTACTGGTGCTGTTGAGAGTTGTTTTGGGTACCATACAACGGATGCCTCTTTGAGTGGTGGCTCAACGCGTTTTGCGCCACTCGACTCTTATGCAGCACTTACTACTTCTCCAGAACAGATTATGTTTAGTACGATACCTATCATTGACGTGCATGACGTGGTGTACCGAATCCAGGTGACAGAGCAGCAGCCAGCAGGGGATTATCAGACTGAAATTACGTATCTAGTGGTTCCAACTTTCTAGGTGGTATAATTATTGCAATTGAACTATGAGATACTCAATTACTACATTCCTGTGTTTCATTATCCTGTTTTCTGGAGCGTCACTAGTTTCAGCAGAAGAAATCACTGTTCGTCCATTTTTGATTGACACAACTATGGTTCCGCGGGAATCCCAAGTTGATACTATTGTTATCTCTAACCCTAACACTAACCGCAAAGCCATAGCGTATGCAACAGTTAACGAAATATCTGTTGACACCGAGGGTGAAATCAAAGAGTTTATGCCAGCTGTTACTAGTAATCGGACCACGTCGGTTACTAGTTGGATTAGTGTCAGTCGAGGCCGGATTGAAATCAACCCTGGCTCTAAAGTAGAAATCCCGCTCGAGATCAAAATCCACCCGTTTGCCGAACCAGGTGAATATCACGTTTTAGTTGGGTTTGTGGAGGCTAGTAAACGATATCAGGCAGAAGCGATAGCGATGGCAGGTGAGGCTGAAGGTGTCATCGTAAAGATTACTGTAGCTGATGAAAAGGTAGAAAGTATGCGAATCAGTAGCATGGTCGTAGATAGGTTTGTGACTGATGTAGATAAGCAGCAGGTTGCTATTACAATTGAAAACGCAGGTGACACTGGGTCTGCTCCATCAGGTGAGATTGTATTTTACGATTCACGAGGTCGTGAAATTGCTGCGGGAATAGTAAACGCTGACCAAGAGTCAGTATTTCCAGGTGAATCTGCAACATTTATGGCAACAATCCCCACTGATCACGATCTTGGGCGTGTAAAAGCCAATGTAAATCTTTCCTACGGCAATAAACAGCAAGCATCATTATATGACAGTACTTACTTTTACATGGTACCTCTGCCGCTACTGATTACTGCTATCGCTTTGTTTTTGCTGGTGTTGTTTATCATCGTTCTCCTGCTGCGGAGAAACATTGCACAGTCCAGCACAGTTGAAGAGGGCGGTGATGTCTTGATGTATGTAAAAGACGGACATAACCCTAATCCAAAAGATCATGATATCGATTTGTCTAAATAAACCAGCACGGATTTTTACACTCCTACTCTTTGTCTGGGTTGTTCCGATGTCTGCTGTGGCACAAGGCACACTTTCACTAAGTGTCTCACCAACTTTGTTTGAGATGACTGCCAGTCCGTCTCAAGAATGGTCTAGTGGAGTGCGTGTTATCAACGCCAACAGCTTCCCAATGACTGTGTATGTTGAGCCGGTAAACTTCGAAGCAGCCGGTGAGTCAGGCCAGGGAAACATTGTTCCGATACTAGAGACAGAGACAGAAGGTAATACACTAGCAGAGTGGATTAGTATTGATCAGTTCGAGGTTACTATTCCGGCAGAGCAAACCGTAAACATTCCTTTCAAAATAACTGTTCCAGAAGACGCTCCACCAGGTGGCCACTTTGCAGCTATTACAGCTGGTACAAAACCTTCAGCTACCACTGCTGGTGAATCCCAGGTTCAGACAGCTCAAGTTGTTACTTCGTTGGTGTTTTTGCGAGTTAGCGGCGATGTGGTCGAGTCTGCCCAGATTCGTGATTTTACAACCGGTGCTTACATAAACGAGGCTCCTGAAGTTGATTTTACTCTCAGGTTTCAAAACAAAGGCAACGTTCATTTGCGACCGCAGGGACAAATCCAGATCATGAACATGTGGGGCAAAGAGCGAGGTGTAATTCCAATCAACAAGCAGTCTCAGTTTGGTAACGTTCTACCAGATACAATTAGGACGTTTACATTTTCTTGGGTAGGTGATTGGTCGTTTGCTGATATCGGACGCTATAAAGCAATTGTAACTCTTACGTATGGAGCTGACGATCGTCAGTTTAACGACGCTGAAATCGCGTTTTGGGTCCTCCCGTGGAAGACCTTGTTAGTAGTTCTCTCCATTGTGATTGGGTTCATACTCTTGGTCATCTGGCTCATCAAGATATATATTCGTCGCATGTTGCAAATGGCCGGTGTTACTCCTGAGTTACAAAATCGTCCATACAAAGGGGGTTATTCAACCAAGGTTCATTTTGCTGCACCAGTTGGTGAAGCTTTGCTAGATTTACGCACACAGTTGCAGACTTCAGATGAATCCTGGTTAACAAAACTCTTGTATATTGTTCGTCAGTACAAACTGGCGCTACTCTTTGCGGCAGCATTACTGGTCTTTATTGTTCTTTTTGTGTGGTATTTATACCAAGCAAATCTAGATCAACGCGGCTACCAGGTTACAAACAAACAGACCGGTGAGGTTATTGATACTCGAGATGCTGACGAAGAAGAAGTGACCGTTACTGAGCAGGAAGTTGTTACTGTTGATTTTCCTTCAATCGCTCTGGTTAACCGGTCTGGTGTAGTTTCTGTCCTTGGCTCTGTTTCAAAACGGTTGCAAGGGGAAGGGTATCAAGTGGCTAACGAACAATTCTCAGAAGGGGTAATCAGCGACAAAACAGTAATTGTCTATAATCCTCTGCTAGCAGAAAAAATACTAGAATTACAAAAAGTATTCCCTGGAGCCCTGGTTTCAGCTTATTCACCTGATACCACTCAAGAGTCTGAGGTGACCATTTACATCGGTAAAGATCAAAAATAAGTATGAGTATAAATAAAAGTTCACTAATTACACTTGGCGTTTTGTTACTCATCCTAGTTGTTGGATGTGTAATAGTGTACCTGGTTCAAATTAAGCAGGGTCAGCAAAAACTTGCCGCCAGCCCAGCTGCAGAGAGTTTTCGTTTTGAGGCTGGTGCACAAGGAATCTATACAGACATATCTGGCAACGAAACTAATCTTGAACAGTATCTTGGCCAGGTTCTGATTGTGCACTCTTGGGCAAGCTGGTCGCCATTTAGCAAAGCCGAGCTACAGTCCTTGTCAGAAATTTCCAAACAATATGCCGACCAAGGGGTGCAAGTCGTCGCTATAAATCGAGGAGAAGACATTCGTACGGCACAGCAGTACTTAACCTCGATAGGTATAACTGATGAGGTGACCTTAGTAGTTGATACTAATGACCAATACTATAAAAACATTGGCGGCTATACCATGCCTGAAACCGTTCTATATGATGTTGATGGTGAAATCGTAGAGCATATTAGAGGTCAGTTAAATAAGGAATCATTAGTCAGCTTCGTTGAGAAGCAGCTTGAGCTGGAGTAGTAGACATTTAGAATACATGTGTTATTATTTAAATAGAAGTTATTTCTTCTGATTCCAGCGTTCCGTGTTTAATTCTGCTTTTCTATCACAAGAAAAGCTAACCGGAACCATAACTTGTATGTTATGCGAAAAGGAATCAGAACATCCATAGGTTTTTTAATTGTACTTTGGGGCTTGTCACAATTCTTTAGCAATTCGTTTCAAGCACTCGATAGCGCTGCCACCGAATCACTTAAAACGATCGAAGCTGCAGCCATCACCTCCCAAATTCAATTACAAAATTTATAATCCGAAATCAAGGCCTCGCATATGCGTGGCCTTTTTGTGTATACTACTATCATATGATGTCATTAAGTCGAATTGTTGAGTACGTGTTCTTTTTTGGGCTACTCGTTTTATCAGGATATATGGTGTGGCAAATCATGTCACCATTTCTAAGCGCGCTAGCTCTAGCGGCTGTGATTGTGACTATTTCTAGTCCGCTGTACACAAAAATTTTACCGTACATGCCAAGACAAAGCCCATCACTGGCTGCATTTGTGTCGACAGTGATAGTTTTTATGGTTGGTATTCTTCCAATCGTCCTTATGACCACATTGGTGGTTAATGAAATTGTTGATTTTTATCAGGATATGGATTCTCCTGACGGCCTCTCAATTACAACTGTCACGGCTTCAATTGAGTCTCAGGTACAGCGTGTGATTCCTGGTTTTGAGGTGAATGTTGAAGAACAGATCAAACTCAGTGCTGAGTGGTTTACCGGAAATCTAGCCTCGATCTTTACTGGTACAATCACGACTTTCTTCTTATTCTTTATTGCGCTCATTGCATCGTTCTACTTCTTCCGTGACGGAAAAGAGCTTTTAGCAGTTGTCATCAAAGCTAGTCCGCTCCCTGACGAAGAAGACAAAGAAATACTAGATCGTCTGGCAAGAGCCGTTCGAGCAGTTGCGACCGGAACATTGCTGGTTGCCATTATCCAGGCTGTGTTGGCAACCATTGGTATGACGGTGGCGGGGGTTGATCGTGCCGTCCTGATTGGAGGAATCGTGGCGATTGCGGCGATGATTCCAGGTCTGGGTACCGGTGTTGTCATGTTTCCAGTGGTTATCGTTCTCTTCTTGACCGGTAACGTTATTCCAGCAATTGGACTTCTTATCTGGTCAGTACTGGCTGTAGGTTTGGTTGATAATTTTATCGGTCCTCAACTTATGCGACGAGGTAACAATATGCACCCGTTTATCATCCTTATTTCAGTGCTTGGTGGTTTGGCCCTGTTTGGCCCAATCGGATTTTTGATTGGGCCGGTGGTAGTAACTCTGTTTTTGGTGCTCCTCGAGATATATAATCATTACATAGTTCAGGAGCAACGAATTTCTGCTATGCAAGATTCTAATGATTGACCGCAACCACATTGAAAAAATATTAAAGATTAATGGCATGTCACCGGCTGAGCCCGATGAGATGATTCGTTCGGTTTTACTCAGTGCTCGGTACGACAAAGACGAGATTGATACGGCGCTGATGGTTTTGCGGGAAGACTCGGAGACTAAGCGTATTCGAGTCGAAGGCTTGCATAAAGTATTTCGTACTAATGACTCACTGCAACCAAGAGAAATTTCTGAACTCCTGGGAATCGAAGTCAATCTGAACAACTATCATACAGAATCAATTGAGAAACAGCGTATCACATTGGCCTCAGTGATGGTTGTCTGGATATTGTCAGTTGGATTTGCGGTGGTAGGAATTTTCTTGTTTATGCACATGAATAGTGTCGGGATTTTTCACCCGAGCGTGTACTAAACCTTGCATGTTGTACTTTTTGCGATTATCATACCCGTATAACCTGAAACTATGTTTAGTAAATTTGAATTAATGGGGGCTGGAGTATGTGTCGGTTTGATGGCGGCCGCAATTTATTTACTACAAATACAGGCCACGTTTGATGCTGTGGCTGAGTCACAACCAGCAACCACTATCCAGTCTGGAGCGGTGGTTGTGTCGGATGCAAACGGTAGTGATCGTCAGGCACAGACTGCCGCTTTACTTGAAGCGAGTGATAATCGAGGTAATCTAAATCGTATGGTAATTGATGATATTAAAGTGGGTGAAGGGTCAGCGGTACAGGAAGGTGACGTGGTCTCAGTACATTACGCTGGCCGCCTCCAAGACGGAACTGAGTTTGATAACTCTAAAAAACGAGGCGCACCATTTGAGTTCAAAGTTGGTGGTGGTCAGGTGATTAAAGGTTGGGAAGAGGGTTTGCTCGGGATGCAGGTTGGAGGTGAGCGAATTCTCGTGATTCCACCGGACAAAGCCTATGGCGACCAAGGAGTCGGACCGATTCCAGGCGGAGCAACTCTGATTTTCTCTATCGAACTACTAGAGATTAAATAACATTGTATAAAGACGTCTGGTCTCACATTGATCACACCATCCCCAGCAAGGCCGGTGTGATTTTTTGATATCGTTACTACCAAAATGGTAAAGCTTTTCATTGTAGAGTCTCGACAAAAGTATACCTGTGACATACTCTAATGACGCAACTATGAAATCTCCAATCACATTCGACATTATCAAGCGACAGACCGGCACACTGGGACGAGCTGGGGTGATCCATACCCCACACGGTGACATCGAAACACCAGCGTTTGTAGTCGTGGGCACCAAAGGAACAGTCAAAAGTGTCAAGCCTGAAGATATGCGTGACTATGTGGGTAACCAGGTAGCACTGGCTAACACCTATCACTTGTTTTTGCAGCCAGGCGATGACGTAGTTAAAGCCGCCGGCGGATTACACAAATTTTCAAATTGGGACCTACCAACTATCACTGATAGTGGCGGATTTCAAGTGTTCTCTCTTGGGGCGGCGTTTGGCAAAGGAGTTACCAAATTTGCGCAAAATGCTGAAGAGGCTGAACGAGCAGCACAGAATAGTGGTTTGAATGTTTACAGCAAGGAGCTAGCTAGCGAACACGGACGTTTGTGCGTAATTGATGAAGAAGGCGTAACGTTTACCTCTCATATCGACGGCAGCATGCATCGTTTTACTGCCGAGCGCTCAATCGAGATTCAGCAAAACATTGGCGCCGACATCATCATCGCGTTTGACGAGTGTACCAGCCCAACTGCCGATAAGGACTACCAAAAAGAAGCGATGGAACGAACCCATCGCTGGGCCAAACGCAGTATCCTCGCTCACAAGCAAAACTACGAGGCGCTTAAGAAGCAGGGGATTTATGGCGTAGTACAAGGTGGTCGACACCTCGATTTGCGACAGGAAAGTGCCCGCACTTTAGCCGCGATGGATTTTGATGGGTTTGGGATCGGTGGTAGCTTCACCAAAGAAGACCTGGGTGATAGTTTGCGAGTGGTCAACGAAATTCTACCAGAAGACAAACCAAGGCACTTACTGGGGATCGGTGAACCAGCTGACATTGTCGCTGGAGTAGCTCATGGTTGCGATACGTTTGATTGTGTGGCTCCAACCCGAATTGCAAGGACTGGAACTATCTACGAGCGAACGGCAGATGGTCATAAACGCATCAATCTCAAAAATGCTAAATACACTCGTGACTTCAGTAAACCCGATGAGTCGTGTGACTGCTACGTCTGCCAACACTACACCAAGGCGTACCTCGCACACCTGTTCCGTGCCGGCGAAATGCTCGGACCTCATTTAGCGAGTTTGCATAACTTGTATTACATTGTAAACTTCACTAAACGACTTAGAGAGGATATACTGATGAGTAATGAAATCTAAGACTGAAGATTCAACTTTAAATGATTTGTTCAAAGTTTCAATAGAGTCTGTTAAAACTTCCCATGAAGTTATTACTAATTTACGCGAATTAGCGGAAAAAATAACTGATCCAGAGTTGAAATCTAATATTGAAGCCCTTGCTTCACGTCTACTGGAGTCTAGCGCCGCAGAACTTGAAAGTCTAGAAAAAGTTGTAAAAAACAAGCAGCATGGCTAGAACGACTCTGAAAGAACAAATCGAACTTGTTGCATCACTTCAAGAACAAACAGATAGTTTATTTACTGAGCATCGTGAAGAAATTGATTCAATTAAAGAGGTACAGACTAGAGCTGAAACGTTATTAGAAAAAGTTGAAAAAAGACAAGGTAATATTGAACAGTTAGTATATCTAGGTTTTTTGATTATAGCTTTTACCGCACTCGGCATTGCAATAGCTTTTTTAAACTTAGTAGTAGACGTCTACAATACGAAAACAATAAATTCTATCTTTTAATGCAATTTGACCTCTCAACCGACAAAACTCCTGCAGGTGACCAACCGCAGGCTATAGAAAAACTCGTACAGGGAATCAAGGACGGTATGTCACACCAGACGTTATTGGGTGTGACTGGATCTGGTAAGACGTTTACGGGTGCAAACGTCATTCAGCAGATAGGGAAGCCAACATTGGTGATTGCCCACAACAAAACTCTAGCGGCCCAACTAGCCCAAGAGTACCGTGATTTCTTTCCCAACAACGCGGTGCACTATTTTGTCTCGTACTATGACTACTATCAGCCAGAGGCTTATATGCCGACCTCTGATACTTATATTGAAAAGGAGTCGCAGATTAACGAAGAGATCGACCGATTGCGGCACGCAAGTACCCAGGCGCTACTCACCCGAGAGGATGTCATCATTGTGGCGTCGGTGTCGTGTATCTATGGTTTAGGCTCACCTACGCAGTACCTGAAAAAGCACCTCAAATTTGAGCGCGGCTTTGAAACCACTCGCACGGAAATGCTGCGGACGTTGGTTGATATGTATTTTGAGCGTACTAACGCTGATCTAACGCCAGCTCATTTCCGAGCAGTTGGGAACACGATTGAAATCATGCCAACTAACGAGCGAGCTATCTATCGCCTAGGATTCACCGGCAACAAGATTTCAAGTATTACCAAAATCGACGAAGTCACTCGGGAAATTATCTCTGAACCAGACGTCTTCTTTCTCTTTCCAGCCAAACACTTTGTTACCCCAGAAGATGAGCGAAAAGTTGCCATTGAGGATATCAAATTGGAGCTTGATGAACGCTTGAAATACTACAAAAAGCAACCCGACAAACTGCTCGAAGCTGAGCGAATCAAACGGCGAACGGATCACGATCTGGCCCTGATGCGCGAGATTGGTTTTTGTAGTGGGATTGAAAACTATTCACGTCACTTTGATCGCCGTAAGCCTGGAGAGGCTCCTTTTACGCTGCTGTCCTACTTTCCCCATAAACCTGACGGCACCCCAGATTTTTTGACCATCATCGACGAGTCACACGTGACCATCCCGCAACTAAACGGCATGTATGCCGGAGACCGGTCGCGGAAAGAGATGCTGGTAGAGCACGGCTTTAGGCTTCCATCCGCCGTCGATAACCGCCCACTCAAATATAATGAGTTTGAAGAGCGAATTGGTCAGGTGATCTACACTACCGCAACGCCAGGCAAATTTGAAAAAGCTAAGGCGGAAGAGCTTGGGGTTGCTATGGTTGAACAAATCATTAGACCTACAGGGCTCATTGATCCTGAGATCGATGTTCGACCAATCGATCAAACTGCCACTTATCCTGGTCAGGTCAAGGATTTTATTGCTGAGGCAGAGAAGATAATTAAAAGGGGAGCTCGAGTGCTTACTACCACTCTGACTAAACGTATGGCCGAGGACTTGGCAGATTTCCTTGAGGAAAAGGGGATCAAGACCAAGTACATCCATAGTGATGTGGATACTATGGAGCGAATCGAGATTCTGACTGATTTTCGAAGAGGGAAGTTTGATTGTTTAGTCGGGGTTAACTTGCTCCGTGAAGGACTCGACTTGCCGGAGGTAGAGCTGGTAGCTATACTCGATGCTGACAAAGCAGGTTTTTTGCGCAGTGAGACAGCTTTGATACAGACCATTGGGCGGGCGGCACGTAATGTAAACGGACGGGTGGTTCTCTACGCTGATCAGATGACTGATGCACTACAGTACGCTATAACCGAAACTGACAGACGACGTGAAATCCAGATTGCATACAATAAGGAGCACGGCATTACGCCCAAAACTATCATCAAAGAGATTAGGTCAATTGCTGACCAGATGCGTACGCAACACGATGAGACTGTTGAAACCTTGCTTAAAGTTGATATGGAACTTTATAAAAAGAATCCTAAAAAAGTCTTGAAGGAAAAACGTCGCCAAATGGAAGACGCTGTCTCACAGCTGGATTTTGAAACGGCAGCAATCATTCGAGACGAGATTCAGTACATGCAAGAGTCTGAGGGCAAAGCTAAAAAAGCAACAAAATAACTGTGAGTTCCTGTACCGTAGTCGACTAGTAGGTGCTACACTTTGGGTATGTCTATACTCACTGGAAAACATGTCTTGGTAATTGGGGAAGAAACAGACCAAATTACAAAAATTGAAGCTGCCCTTATTACCTACGGAGCCGACATTAAAACTGATACCTGTGAATCCACACAACAGGATACAGCGAATTTTGTTGACACTGGATTGATTCTCATTAATCACTTGCATGACGGATTACACTGTACAGGCAAGCTAAAAGCGTTATGTCAAAACGAAGACACAAAACACATACCGGTACTAGCCCTGGTTCCAAATGACCAAGCTCATATCGGTGAGGTGCTGCTGCTTGGCGCATCGGACTATTTCATACCCAACGAAGACGTGCACACGGTCGTCGAAAAAATTAAGCGATCTCTAGGGGATTCAGTGCTGGATGAGCATCATAGCGTCATAGATCTTTCCACTCTTGAATCAGACTCCCAAGTAGGAACCCGGGTGTTCGCGGTAGAAGACGACCCTTTACTTCAAAATCTGCTCGCTACTAGGTTTGAAAAGTCTGGTTTAGTTTTTGAGATGGCATCAAGCGGAGAAGATCTGGTAGAAAAAGTGGCCGCTTTTAAGCCACAGATTCTGATTATGGACCTGATGTTGCCGGGTGAAGACGGTTTTGCTTTGCTTAAGAAAATCAAAGGTAATCCGCAAACCTCATCAGTACCAGTACTCATATTCTCAAACAAAGACAGTCAAGAGGATCGAAAACTAGCGGCCGAGTTGGGAGCGATTGGATTTTTCGTAAAAGCGATGACGGATCTCTCAGAATTGCTTGATATCATCAAAACTCACAAATCATAAAGTAAGTTAACTTAATGTGTACAGGTAGACATTTGCCGTGTCTACTTTTGTATAATGGAACATATGCCAGAGGCTAGAGCAAAAAAAGTACTCAAAAAACCTGCCACTAAAGCAGCAAGAAAACTAGCCACGTCCACAAAAAGTGGTGGTAAAACTACGACCACAAAAACAGCTAAGCAGACCCAAAAATCAAAGGCTATGGTAGTGAAGAAATCAATTAAAACAGCTAGACAAACACCTAAAACACAAGCGACACCCAAAAAAGTAGCCCGGAAAGCGCCCGGAAAAACCACTGCTAGCACAAGGAGCGCGGCTAAGCATGTCATGAAAGAGGTGACCTTGCCAACTAGGATGAGTATTCGTGCTCGTGAAAAAGCCTTAGTTTGGGCAGCAGAATTTGAACAAAAATTGCACAAGCCGGCTTATGTTCTGACAATGTCATTTGGAATGCTGTTTATTGTGTTTGGTAGCTATACCAGTTTGCATTTATCGGACACTACTGCTATTTGTGATGACGCTGCTTGTGCTGGCCAGGCGATAGGGTCGATCGTCCAAGGGGTTGTGCAACCGGTTCCAGTAATTGATTTAATTACCGAAATCCCGAGTGTGATAACCGGGGACGAAATAATTACCATAGAAGCTACTAATACTTCACGGGTAGTAGCTGAATTAGTCTTCCCGAATGACACTGGTGCAATGTCTACTAGGGGTATATCAACCGTTGACGCCTTTAACGGACGATACAGGATTACAATTCCAGGCAGTGACCTTCCACCTAATCAGTACAGGTTGCGTGTCCAGCCGTATGATACTCAGAATGTAGCCTCTGGGTACACCACACTAGGCTCTTTTTCTATTCCTTCGCCTATAGTAGAGACGTCTGCATCAGCAGGAGGCTCGATTTCTTCGCAAAGCAGTTCAGTCAGCGGCGGATTTAGTACCTCCTTATCGAGTTCAGGTATCGAAGGGACAACCAGTTCGTCACAGGAAAATACCACTGTAACTAATAGTGTTTCTGATGGTCAGGAAACCCATTCAACGACCACGACCACCTTAACATCGGTTGTAGACGGAGTAACTGAAGTTATTGAAACCGAAGTTGTCAGCATCGAGCCAGCGGCGCCGGTTACTAGTACGGTTGACAGCACCGTATCATCTGATCTCATCGTCGATACTGTGCCAGTGCTAGACGAGATTATAGATAGAATTACTATCAGGGCAGCGTCAGTGATCTCGGGTAGAGCCCCGATAACCATTCGTTCTTCTGAATCTCGAACAATGTCAGTGTACCTCAGACGTATACAGGGCACGCAAGAGCAACTGGTGGGTAGAATCACGGGTGACAATGTAACTTACAACCTGAGTACACAGAATTATCCAAATGGGTTGTATGAGTTAACTGTCAGAAGTGCATCATTGTCCGATGATACAGAAAGTAATTCGCTGCGTGTACAAATTCAAAATGAGACGAGTCAAATCACACCTACTGATCCTGTTTCGACTCCAATCATCGGTGAAGAGCGAGAGGTTTTAAAGATAAGTATCAACCCCGACACTAGTAAAGAATCATTACAAGTGAATAATCAAGAGGGGAGTGATGGCGACATAGCTTTAGCGACACAAAGTCCTGAGTTAGCTATCGATGAGCCTGTAAAACGGCGAGCATTGGATAAACTAGAGGCTGACACAGAGGTGCTTGATCGGTTATTTACACGTTACTCTGCTGCCGTACAATCAGGTGACCTCGATATGATCCGCGAAGCTCGCAGCGCTATTGCTGCCTACCAACGAGCAATCATTGAGCAGGCGCTGGCAAATTCTGAGGACCGGTTTATCGCCGATGATTTATCACGAAGTCTACAAGACGAGCTCGACAAGATCACAGCCAAGGTCGATACGTTTGAGAGTTTGCGCCGTGAGCGTTCAGAAGGCCGAGTAAGCCAAGATTCCGATGGTGATGGTATCACTGACACCGATGAACGAGTACTATTTGGAACTGATCCACTGCGAGCCGATACCGATGGTGACGGCTTTACTGATGGGATAGAAATCATTCGAGGGTTCGATCCGCTGGATGCCGCAAGTGAAGCTGTGATTGTATACAAATCACCAAAGGAAACAATTGGGATTGCAGCGAACGAAAATCTAAAGGTTCTGGAAATTGCCCCAGATATTGCACTATCTGAAGTCGGGGAAGGATCTAGGGTTGTTCAAACCAGAGTCAGGGGTACCGCGTTGCCAAATAGTTTCATTACTTTGTATGTTTTTAGTACGCCAACAATCGTAACGGTTAGAACTGAGGCTGATGGTAGTTTTGAGTACACTTTTAGCAAAGAGCTTGAGGACGGTGAGCACCAGGTATTTGTCGCTTTGACCGATAATACGGGTGATATAGTGGCGCAAAGTGAACCGTTTACATTTGTTAAGCAAGCTGAAGCGTTCACCGCAGTTGATGCAGAGATGGTTATATCTGATACCCGATCGACGGAGCTAAGTAGTTCTGGCACTTCGTCGTTCCAAACCGTTCTAGCTATGTCTGTGCTGGCCCTTGGGATACTACTAATAATGCTGGGTGTTGGTTTACGGTCTAACCGACCAGAAGGTGTTCATCTGGAAACAACCGCATGATTTCTAAAGTCCTCTTTGTGCTCGAAGGCGGCTGGCAACAGGTAACGGCCAATTCTAAGTTGCTTTTTATTGTCATGGTGTTGTTTGTCTTTCCACTACTTTTTGTGCTGGTACTACAGCAAATTGATGCCGTCGCAACTGCAAATATTCAATCAGCAGAATTCAAGCGTACTGACGCATTACACACCACGATCTCGAGTGTTATTGAGACCGCACCAGATACAAATTTAAATCAGTTACTGCGGACTATTGTAGATAATTCATCCGACATCACCGCTTTGCGCGTTTACCAAGCGACACCTGAGAATACTGTAAGTATCATCGCCTCAGCAGATACCAGCGAACTTGCCGAAACTACCGTTCTTTCTACCGTACTGCAGTTAGGCAGAGTTGAGCCCCGCCAAACATTTGCAGTACCGCTGTCTACGGGAAATGGTCGAATTGAACAAGCTGTTAGATACCTAGAACTGAATGCAGCTGGGTACTACATATTTTCAGAGCACTCACGTGTCCAGAGTGACTCAGTAATTGAGAAGCGAAAACAGGATTCGCTGCTAGTTTTAACCCTCATCTTTGGCTTTTTAATTGGTTTAGCGTACTGGATCAGTCGGCAAGCGGACTGGCAAAAGAAACACGACAGACTACAAGCCACCTTAAAAGAGCGCGACTTATTTACCAATATGATTGCGCATGAATTTAGAACACCCCTAACTGCCATCAAAGGCTACGCGAGTTTTCTGCAAGAATCCGAAACCCTCAAGCCTGAAGAAATTAGGTTTGTGAATGTCATTAGAGAATCAGCCGAACGCTTGGTTCTATTGGTTAATGACTTTCTTGAGATTGCTAGGATTCAATCTGGCAAGCTTGCAATAGAGCAAAAACTGGTTGATATTAGAAAGCCGATACAAACAGTTATAACTTCACTGACCGAAGAAGCTAATGCTACAGGCTTGCAGTTAGTGTATACGCCTGATCTTCGACCCCAAATTCTGGAAACAGACGAAAATCGTTTTGTACAAATTCTGACTAACATCGTCAGTAACTCAATCAAATACACCGACACCGGAACGGTTGAAATCAGCTGTGAATCTGAGCGTTCGGGTGTAACAATTCGAGTGAAAGACACTGGGATGGGGATTAGTGCCGAAGACCAGCAAAAATTATTCTCCCCGTTTGCACGAGTGGGAGGAGTAGAGAAAACTGCAACTACCGGCACTGGACTTGGCATGTGGATCACCAAACAACTGATTGAATTACTTCGTGGTGACATTGCTGTCGAGTCGATCAAAGAGGTTGGAACTCATGTGGTGATGCATTTCAAGCACGCAAACCACTAGACTGGAAATAAGCCGGAATCAAACGTATACTAGTACCTTATGGCTGACAAAAAACCAAAGAAAACTACTACCAATTGGAGTGATGATACCGCAAAGGATCAAAAGATCATTGTTAAAGGTGCTCGAACTCATAACCTCAAAAACATAGACGTTGAGATGCCTCGAGGCAAGATGATTGCAATTACTGGACCCTCTGGTTCCGGTAAGTCTTCTTTAGCTTTTGATACGATTTTTGCCGAAGGTCAGCGCCGGTACGTCGAGTCACTTTCACCGTACGCCAGACAGTTTCTCAATAAAATGCAAAAACCTGATGTTGATGAAATTAGCGGTCTCTCACCGGCTATTTCAATTGACCAAAAGTCAGCTAGTAGAAACCCTCGCTCAACCGTGGCAACTATTACCGAAATCTATGACTACTTACGTATCGTCTATGCTCGGATTGGGCAGCCGTATTGTTTGGATGTTGATGTGCCAATTCAAAAATTATCTCAGGACGAAATTTTAGGAATTGTCCTCAAGTCTATTGAAGACAATGAGGTAAAATCTGCTCAAAAGAAAGAAAAAGTTATGGGTATCGAAGTCAGCAAGGGTAGAGTATCTATCTTTTCACCGTTAGTGGTAGGTCGAAAAGGTGAGTACTACCAATTACTATATGACCTGCTTGGCAAAGGTTACGAAACAGTCAAAATCGATGGTCAAATTAAACAACTTCGAGAGAAAATCACCCTCACCAAAACTAAACGACATGATATCGATGTGCTCATTGATGAGATTTATGTCAGTGAGTTCACCGATGATCCTAAGGGGTCACGTGAGCGTCTGAGTGAAGCGGTAGAGCTGGCACTAGCAGAATCTAATGGGCTGGTTAAAATCGAAAGTCCCGATGGTTCAAACCGTACCTTGTCGGCCAAGTTCATCTGTCCAGTGGATGGTTCAAGTTTCCCCGAAGTAGAGCCACGACTGTTTTCTTTTAACTCACCATATGGTGCGTGTCCTGAATGTAATGGTTTGGGAACAGTCGGTATTTTCCAAAGTGATGAATGTCAAAGCTGTAAAGGGGCACGTTTGCGCCCTGAAGCTTTGCGTGTGTACCTAGGAGGAGATAACAAGAAAAACCTGGGGACCAGTATAGTCGCATTTACCGGTATGACTGTGAAGGAGGCGGTTGAATTTCTGGGTAATCTGAAACTTACCAAACAACAGGAAGAGATCGCCTGGCCTGCCCTGCGGGAGGTAATCGAACGACTTGATTTTATGATGGATGTTGGGATTGAATACTTGACCCTTGACCGCCGAGCAAACACCCTTTCAGGTGGTGAGGCACAACGGATCCGCCTAGCTTCGCAGCTTGGGTCAGGTTTGGTAGGTGCTTTGTATGTGCTTGATGAACCAACTATTGGACTTCATCAACGAGACAACGATAAATTAATTAAAACCCTCCAGGAACTGCGTGACTTAGGTAACACCATCATTGTGGTTGAGCACGACGAGGATACGATTTACGCCGCTGACTACTTGATCGAAATTGGGCCAGAGGCTGGGGTTCGTGGTGGGGAAGTGATTGTGGCAGACTACCTCCAGCCATTACTTGATGCCAAAACCAACGAGTCAGGCTCTGTAACGCTTAGTTATTTACGTAAAGAAAAGAAGATTGAACTACCGGAGCGCCGTACTAGTGAAAAAGGTAAAATCCAGATCAAAGGCGGGAAAGCGTTTAATATTAAAAACCTAAATGTAGACATTCCACTAGGAAAACTCATCTGTGTTACTGGTGTGTCTGGTTCAGGCAAGTCTACATTTATGTATGAGATTCTACACCGTAACCTCAAAGCCAGACTGGATCGAAAGTCACGTACCGCCAAAGTCTACAACTGTAAAGAAATCACCGGTACTGAATACCTCGGTCGTGAAGTGCTCATTGACCAATCACCAATCGGACGGACTCCACGCAGTAACCCCGCTACCTATACCGGCGCGTTTACGCATATCCGTGACTTGTTCGCTGCCTCAGGCGAGGCTCGAGCCCGCGGGTGGAAGCCTGGCCGATTTTCGTTCAACGTCAAAGGTGGTCGGTGCGAAACCTGCCAAGGTAACGGTGTGATCGCAGTAGAAATGCACTTCTTGCCAACCGTGTATGTCACTTGTGACGTTTGTGATGGTAAACGATTTACTAAAGAAACATTGGAAGTGCGCTATAAAGGCAAGAACATCCATGAAGTGCTGCACATGACAATCGAAGAAGCTTATGAATTCTACAAAGAAGTACCATCAATCGAAGAGCGTATGCGAGCGCTACTTGATGTGGGACTTGGCTATCTCGAACTAGGACAAGCCGCCACGACTCTCTCTGGCGGTGAAGCACAGCGGGTTAAAATTGCCTCAGAACTGTACCGACCGCACACTCAGAAAACAATCTACCTGCTCGACGAGCCAACCATCGGTCTGCATTACGAAGACGTCAAAAAGTTAATAGAGATATTGCAACAGCTAGTAAATCGCGGAAACACCGTAATGGTGATCGAACACAACCTAGATCTAGTCAAAAGCGCTGACTACGTCATCGATATTGGTCCTGAGGGTGGGGCTGGAGGTGGAAACATAGTAGCCAAAGGAACACCAGAAGAAGTAGCAGAGGTGGAAAAGAGTCACACGGGGAGATATCTCAAAAAAATCCTCTAGACTCTGCTACAATTTGTATCTGGAAGCACCTCTATCAAAGGAAGGAAGACTCAATGTGTTCGGCAGAAGAGCTAGTGATGCAGCAAGCTGCACTAGACAATCCCGGTGAAGCCTTAAAAATTTTCAACATCACCAAAGAGAGCGGGAAAGAGAAGGTTCATGATTTATTTATGCAGGCTTATATCAAAGTAAATGGTGGACAAGTACATAACACTATTACAAGGGCTAGGGTTGAAGCAGCGGCAAATGATTGGTTGCATTATGACATTATTGAACCATGGCTTGCTCGAGCCTGTGTTTTGCAGCAGATGGCCTTTGAGCCAACCAGCTCATAGGTGACTTTGACCGCCCCACAAGGCGGTCAATTCTGTTATAGTGTTGCCAGTGACCAAGCAGGACCTACAAAAGAAACAGTTACCAGATACGCCCGGGGTGTATTTTTTCTTGGGCCCTAAGAAAAAGATTCTCTACATTGGTAAAGCCACTTCACTGAAAAACCGGGTCCGCAGCTACTTTACTGACGACATAGTCGAAAAGCGGTCCGAACTGATTGCAAAAATGGTTTTAGAAGCTAAGTCAATTGAATACACTGAAACAGATAGTGTTCTTGAGGCGCTAATTCTTGAAACCAACCTGATTCGTACACATAAACCGCTGTTTAATACCAGGAGCAAAGACGATAAATCATACAATCACCTTGTTATTACAAACGAGGAATTTCCACGGGTGTTAGTGGTACGAGGTAAAGACCTGACTGAACAATTCAATGATGGTGATATCAAGTTTCATTTTGGTCCGTTCACCAGTGGCTCTCTATTCCGCGAAGCTCTCAAGATTGTCAGAAAACTATTTCAGTTCTACGATACTAAAATTCCCGTAGGAAAGGAAAAGAGCCGGTTGGATAAAGGAAAGATTAACTTTAACCGACAGATTGGTCTGTATCCAGAAACGCAATCACAGGCCGAGTACGCTCGCACTCTTCGCCACATTAGACTATTTTTTCAGGGGAAAAAGCAGCAGGTGATCAAAGAGCTAGAGCGAGACATGATGCAGCACGCAAAGAAAGAAGAATTCGAAGAAGCAAATATTCTCAAGAAGCGTATCTTTGCCCTCACTCACATTCAAGATATCGCTTTAATCAAAGCTGATTCGCGAATCTACCGGGACGAAAAACGAGTTCGCATCGAAGCCTATGACATCGCACATATGGGTGGCAAAGACATGGTGGGTGTGATGACAGTGCTAGAAAGTGGCGAACCGGCTAAGAGTGAATACCGTAAATTTAAAATCAAATCGTTTGATAGCTCTAACGATCCAGGTGCTCTCAAAGAGGTTCTCACTAGGCGCCTTGGGCATCCTGAGTGGCCATTACCGCAGCTGATAGTGGTTGACGGTAGTACCGCACAGAAAAATGCTTTAGAGCTGGTTTTGCGTCAACACGCAATGCTTATACCAGTAGTTGGAGTGGTTAAAGATGAGAAACACAAACCTATCCGACTAATTGGTCAAAAGAAACTGATTGACCTACACAAGCAATCAATTTTACTTGCAAACGCGGAATCGCACCGCTTTGCCATTGCCTACCATAGAGAAAAAAGCCGGAAGCGAGCCTTGCAGTAACCTTATTGATAGTTTTCAAGTTTTAGATTGCATGACAGCTGAACAAACACGCATCGGATTTATTGGACAAGGTTGGATAGGGAAGCACTATGCAGACGATTTTGAGCAGCGTTCTTACAGTGTCGTTCGGTATGCGCTAGAAGAACCATACCGCCAAAACAAGGAGAAAATTCGTGACTGCTCGGTCGTCTTTATCGCGGTACCGACTCCCACCACACCAGACGGATTCCAAGTAGGAGCGGTCGAAAGCGCACTTTCGATTCTGGCAGCAGGTTCAACAGCAGTAATTAAATCCACCTTACTGCCAGGAACCACTGAGAAACTGCAAGCGCAATTTCCTGACATATTTGTGATCCATAGTCCTGAATTTTTAGCTGAGAAAACGGCCGTCCATGATGCTGCGTTCCCAAAGCGAAACATTATTGGTATACCGGTTGCTAATCAAATCTACCAAGAACGAGCCAGACTGGTACTAGGTTTGCTACCAAAAGCACCATTTGAATCAGTTATCGGGGCCAAAGAGGCAGAGCTGACTAAATACGCGGGTAATGCCTTTTTGTACACCAAGGTGGTATTCATGAACGCCCTACACGACCTGGTGGCTGCCAGCGGGGCCGACTTTGAAACGGTCAGAGCTGCTCTTGCAGCTGACCCCCGGATCGGAGACAGTCATACTCAACCAATTCATACCAGCGGTCATGACCAAGAAAACACCAGTCCGGTACGCGGTGCCGGTGGTCACTGTTTCATTAAGGACTTCGAGGCAATGCGTCAGCTTCATAGTGAAGTTGTTGGTCACGATGTTGTTTTCAACCTTTTGACTGCACTCAAGGAATACAACAACCACCTATTGGTAAGCTCGCAAAAGGATCTAGATTTACTTAGTGAAGTGTACGGGCCAGAAGAGATTACCCGACACCAAAACAACTAGTGCTATAATTACCATATGAAACGAGTTGCAGTCTTACGTGGTGGCCCGAGCGAAGAGTACGACGTGTCGATGTTATCAGGCAACGCTGTCTTGCGCGCATTGTCGGAGTCAAGCTACCCACACCGTGATATCACTATTACCAAAAGTGGGGATTGGCTCTCAGGCGGAAAAAAGCTTACTCAGGACCAGGCCTTTGAGGGGATTGACGTGGTGTTTATTGCGCTACACGGTGCTTTTGGTGAAGACGGTCAAATTCAACGTATTTTAGAGCGGCGAGGGATCCCGTTTACCGGCAGTCGGGCTCTGGCTTCTGGAATAGCCTTTAACAAAGAACTAACCAAACACACTCTGCGACCACATAAACTCAACATGGCTAAACATCGCCGAGTGAATCGTGAGGAGCGACAGACCCTCAAAGAAGAAGTTGCACAAATTATCGCAGATTTAGGTACAGAAGTATTTGTTAAACCCGTTGCTAATGGTTCATCCTTTGGAGCCAAGCGAGTCCAGGACACAGCCCTTCTATACGATACATTGATTGAATTACTGGATTTGTACGATAGTCTGTTGGTCGAGGAATATATCAGTGGTACAGAAGCCACCGTTGGAGTACTAGGTAATTTCCGTGATCAAAAACTCTACACTCTTCCTGCAGTAGAAATTATTCCGCCAGTAGGTCATGATTTCTTTACTTCGCAAAATAAGTACGATGGAACCACAACCGAGCTAGTTCCAGGTAGATTTTCGCCAGAGGCTAAATCAGAAATGGCACGACTGGCGCAATTGGCGCATGAAGTAGTGGGTTGTGATCAGTACTCTAGAAGTGATTTCTTGGTTAAAAATGGGGAAGTGTACTTTCTTGAAATAAACACTCTGCCCGGCCTAACAGACCAGTCACTGTTTCCAAAATCTGCCGATGCTATCGGATTAGATTTCAAGAGTCTGATCTTTCATTTGATTGAAACTGCTCGGGTGTAAACTTGGCTGTACACACGCGTTTGCCCGCAATATGGCGCCATATTGCGGGCAAACGAGGTCTAAAAGATCGATTTTAGTGGTCTCGACAGGACTTGGTCACCTTTGCATCAGTATCTATTTCGTCCTGCGGACTCATACATACTGTGCGACGCGACCCCGCCGTTCATATCGTACTTGCTACGCTGCGTGCGATATATTCACTCTTTTCAAGTCCTGACGTAAAGTCTCCTAGACTTTACTTCGAGTCCACCTAAATTTACAAAACCGCCTAATGGCGGTGTGTATTTGGTGGACGATGCATCAACAGACTGGCATCAGATTTCCCTAGAATATCTGGATTTTCTGCTATAGCCAAGGATTATAACCTTTATGTAAATCAAGAGGATTCTGCACACTACCCGCTTATAAATACATCAAACACAGAACGTGCGTTACACTCGAAGTGTTGATTTCTACTCAATTTAATGCATAATCTTCAACGGATTTGCAAGGAGCTAGCAATGAAACTAAGTCAACTACTCGCTGAGCTAGTGAAGCTCGAACTTGACCCCGAGATGGAGGTTGGATTTCAGAATGAAGAAGGTGTCTTTATTGAGTTTGAAGTTCTGATTGGAACTCATGAACATGAGGACGGGGGCATAATAGACGGCCCTGACCCAAATGGCTGGGGCGACAAGGCGCCACGTGAATTACCTCAGTCTATTCTCTTATTGTGTGCTTTACGATTCGATAAACGCAAGCCACAAATGTTCTAAACTTCAAAAACACTAACAAAACGTCCCGTGATGGCTATCTGCTATCATGGGACTTTTTAATTGGTTCCAAAATTAAATTGGTGGACTCGACAGGACTTGTCCTGACGGTCACCAAGCTATTTTGTTTCCTTTCAGTCACAAACTAGCAGGTGCCGCGGGACACACCTCACTCGTTCGTCATTCTTCCTCACATCGCTCCGGCGTTCAAGTCCTGACGCAAGCAAAGCAGTTTGCTTGCTTCGAGTCCACAACAAAAGCCGCTTACGCGGCTTTTTTATGTGGACTCGACAGGACTTGAACCCGCTACCTCCTCAGTGCAAATGAGGCGCTCTACCAGATGAGCTACGAGCCCAAAATTTATCTGGGAGATAAATTTTGTTGAGTGCAATACTCAGCTCCCACGATTACTTGCTTCTCTACTCGTCTTTCCTAGACGGTGTTTGGGGAAATATTTTAAGTTGAGTGCATTACTCTACTCAAAATATTTCATTGTCATCTACTCGTTGTTGTTCGCAGCTGTTATGATTCAGCACTCAAACTTGAGTGAGACTATACTACCGTACTGCCACTAAAAATCAAGCAGTTTTTGGGCGGTACCTTAATAAGTTCCAGTCAGCTTGTGGTACGTATCCAAGTGGTCGGTTACCGGGACGGTATCGATCACCCCAATCACTGCCTCGTCGTTACCACCCGGGAACAACCCGTCTCCGTAGTAGATGCAGTCAGCCGCCTTCCAACCCTTGAGGTCAATCAGCCGTTGCACGTTGGTGCCTTTGTTGCGGTCTTTGTGAATGTAATCAAGGGACGTAGAGCCGCCAATTTTGACCACCAACTCGTCTGATACAAACGGCGCCTGAGCGAGCAAGTGTAACCGTTTTTGCATATCTGGGTCATACGCTCGCTTCAACTCTACCGGCGCTTCGTTGCCAATTGGGCTGAAGGTGATTTGGGCACCGCGGTCTTCGGTTGGTGTCCAGTCAGGGTTAGGTGTGGTATCAAGTAACGCGGTGATGGAAGCGATATGGGCCATAATCTCGGCCCGCTCACTGTCGGTAAGCGGGAAGTTCCATAACTCAGTTCCGTCCAAATCAACCCCATGGTTACCATTCTGGCCGAGTCTGATCGCCGGTAGATTATTGCTCTGCCAGGCGATTTTCTCGTTGTGCTGGCCGGAGACAATGATGATGTCTTGGTCAAAGGAATCGAGTAGGTTAAACATGTCTGTGAGGATGGGTTGCCTTGATGGAGCGATTGTCTTGTCCATGTCGAAAAAGAGGTGTTTTTTGTTTTGCATACCAAAACCATACCACGTGTACAAATCATAAATAAGGCCCAGATTGTTGGTACGATATAGGCATGACATCAATTATGGTAACTGCAGGGATTCTGCAATCAATTTTTATTTCTCTGGGTGTTGGTTCGTCAACTCTAGCAATTCTCAATTTCTTTTCTGCCATTAATGACGGCAACATCGATCAAACCGAACGAAGGATGATGGGGATTGTGTACTTCATTTTGCGCATCTCAATGATTGGTATTCTATTTACTACAGTAACGCTATTAGCCCCCACAATCGCTTCTGACGTGAGTCAGCTGGCAAGCGTGAGTATCGCTCAACTAATCATTATTGCGGTACTGTTTGCCAACGCGGCGCTGATGACGATGCGTAAAATGCCGGCTAAATATGGTCCAGGAATCCAGGCAGGGAGCTGGTACACTCTGGGGATTATCGCCGCCTTGCAACTACAAGAAATGGTTAATTACACTGTCACAGATTTTGTAATCGGGCATGTCCTGATGATGGTTATAGCCATTGCTGGAGTTAACCTATGGATGAAACGGGTGGCTTAGTTTCAAACAAATATACAAAGACCGGTACCAGTGGTACCGGTCTTTGTATATTTGTTAACTTACTTATCGTTCTACTATTCCGGGATTTCGATTGTAGAGAATCGGGATCAACACCAGAGTGATAATCACAGAGAACACTAAACCAAACATCACTGCATAGGCTAGTGGTGCCCACAGATCGCCAGCGTAGGTAAGTGGAACCATTCCAATGACCGTTGTCATAGTAGTGAGTAAAATTGGTCGTAGTCGGTTTCCAGCTGCATCAAGTACGACTTCTGTAATGTTACGAGTCGGGTCAGCTTTTCGCATTTGGTTCATCATGTCAATCAGTAAGATTGAGTTGTTAACCACAATCCCTGACAGTGCAATGAACCCCATGATAGAAGGGAAGGATAGTGGGTTTTGTGTTAGAGCTAGCCCGACAAAGATACCAATAAGTGAGTAAGGCAAGATTGAAAGGACGTAGCGTGTATGTAGGTATGAATTAAACTGAAGAGTCAAGACTCCAAGCATCAGCACAATTCCAACAACCAGAGCCAGGAAGAGTTCAATGAATGAACGATTAGACTCTTCCGTCTCACCACCACCAGTACTGATTTCAATCGTATCTGGAACATCGAGCTGTTCGTTGATCAGACGAATTGCTTCAGCCTGAATTTCACGAGCATTACCGTCTGGCGTGACGTCGGCTGTGACAGTAACCACACGTTTACCGTCCTCGTGTCGGATTACAGAACTTGATTCGCGCAGCGAGACAGTAACTAGTGAAGATAACGAAACAGTGCCTGACTGTGTCTGGAGCTGGATTTGTTCCAGCGCATCAATCGAAATGTTGTTTGCATTGTTGGCATTAATACTTTCACTGTTTGCCACATTTAGTTTTACAACGACTTTAATATCCTCTGATAAGGTTGTTAGTGTGGTAGCTTCACTACCAAACACCGCTGTTCGGGCAGTTTGAGACACCTGGAAAGGTGATAATCCTAACGAGGCAGCTTTTGATCGATCAAGCTCAAGAACAAACTCAGTACTGTTGCTGTTGGTACTTGTTTCGACGTTGACAGTGTTGTCTAGCCCTCGGAAAATTTGAGTTGCGCTGTTGGCTAGACGTGTAATTTCGCCCAAATCATCACCCAAGAATTTTACAATGATGGCAGCACCAGTGGGTGGTCCGTCAGTTGGCTGGTTGATTGTCACTTTAATATCTCGCAATGGAGCAGCTTGTTGACGCAAATCTTCGACAATCTCGGTACTAGTCAGTTCGCGGTCATCTGACAACGAAACAAAAATGTTAGCGAACTTTTCACCTGAGCCACCACTGCCAAACTGACTACCAGACCCAACCGTAACCGTGAACGATTCGACGTATTCTTCGTCGTAAAGCAGCTCCTCAACTCGGCGGGCAGCAATATCAGTGGTTTCCTTAGTTGTACCTTCAGGGTTTTCAATTTCAATGATTACAAAATCAACGTCAGATTGTTCAAAGAAGGTTACTTGCACTGGGTTAATTACAGGGAAAATAAAGTTTGAGACTGTCACAGACGTAAACAGAATAAGCCCAAGTAAAGGGAGCCAGACAATAGTTCGCACCCAGTTTTTCCAACCTCGGGCTTTTTGCCAGCGATAGGTTTTAAGTAGAACCACGTATACCAATGGAGCCGCAATCAGTCCTGCAATCAAGTTGAAGGTTAAGGTAAGAGAAAAGACAAGACCAGCAAAGATAGCGGCCAGGAAACGAAATTGTTTTTCTTCACTTTCCAGAATAGGTGCAATTTTAGATTTGTACCAACCTTCAAGTTGAGCTGCTTTTGCAACTTGCACCTGCTCTAATCGAGAAACACTTCGTCGTTTGAGGAACGAGGTAGCAAGCAGTGGGAGGATTGCTAGTGATACAAACAATGAAGCAAATAGCAGGAAGATCAAGGTAAACGGAATACTGGCAATGAACTGTCCAGTCACGCCAGAAACGATAAATAGACCAGCAAACATAGACACAGTCGTAAGGGTTCCAGAGGTAAGGGGTGCCCAAAATTCATTGATGGTTCCAATTGCAGCTGCCCGCTTATCAATAGTAGGGTCATCTTTCATTTTCCGGTTAATACCCTCAATCATTACAATGGCCGAGTCAACTAAAATTCCGATCCCTAGAATAAGGGCAAACAAACTGAGGAAGTTGATAGTGTTTCCAGAGTAAAACAACCCAATAAAACCAAAGAGGAAAGATAACGGAATAGCCAATCCAGCGAGCAATCCTTCACGCCAACCAATAGCCACAATCAATAGCAAAACTACCAAAATAACAGTTTGCAAACCTGATGTGGACAATTGGATCAGATCACTCAAGATTTGCTCACCTGAGTCCAGTACTACTGACACTTGGATACCATCCAACACTTCTCCGACAGCAGTCAGTTCCAAGACTCGGTCATTTACCGCAGCAGCAATCTGAGTAATATCGCCACCTGATTGTTTGTACACGTCAAAGGTAATCGAGTTTTGAGACGGCTTACCATCGACACTTAAACGAGACAAAGAGGAGGCTGGAGCAAGTCCATCTTCCACAATCGCAATGTCACGCACGTAGACCGGCTGTCCGTTACGTGTTGCAACAGCGATGTTTGGCAGCTCTGAAGCGTCTGGAATATCACCCTCAAAAGCAACGTTGCAAGCAATTCCGTCGTTTATAATCTGACCGATCGGGAAAGTAAGGTTGGCATTACGTAAAGCATTGGTCACCTCACTTAGAGATAAATTGTATTGAGCCAGAGCAGTTTGATCAACCAAAACCGTAACCTCTCGGTCGCGCACACCCTGTAGCTCGACTCGAGATACACCACTGATTTGTTCGATCTCTCGTTCGACCTCGTTACCAATGGTTGCAAATGTATTGTCTGAGAGGTTTGCCGCCAACGCAATCGTTAGAATTGGCTGATCAACAAAGTTCACCTCCGATACAAATGGATCATTAGCATCATCAGGTAACTCTTGTTTAATAGTGTCGATTTCGTCTTTGAGGGACTGGATTGATTCATCGAGGTCAGCACTAGCTTCAAACTCAACTGTGATACTTGAAATACCTTCACGTGAAGTGGAGGTAATTTGAGAGACGTTCTCGAGACTAGTTAAACCACGTTCGATTTCGTTGGTAATCAGAGTCTCGACATCTGCAGCCGGTGCACCTGGAAAAACAGTACTAACGATTCCGACCGGAATCACCACCTCTGGAGCAGATTCCTTTGGGATACTGATTAAGCTATACGAACCAACCCCAATCAGGGCAATCAAGAATAGGTAGGCAAATTTGTCGTTTTTTATAAAGAATTCCCACATACCTATCGAATTACCTCGACTTCAGTCGACTCAACCAAACCTCGCGCGTCAGCCACAAATTCTTCATCAAGCGCTAACCCGCTAATAATTTCAACTGAACCGCCGCGAATTGTTCCCAACTCAACCTGACGAGGAACTAAAAGGTTATTTTCAACCACAAACACTGATCCGTCAGTGAGGGCGAACTTAACTGCACTCAAAGGAATAATGATGTCAGTTACAACTGAACTCTCGACTTGTTTTGTAATCTTGACCGAATCACCATTTTGCAAATCTTCTGATTCACTCGCAATGCGAACTTCGGTCTTGCCAGTTGCAGCGTCAACAGCTGGAGCGACTTCGGTAACTATTCCGTTGATTCGGTTGTCGATTAGTACGGTGTCACCAATACTGATGACGTCCCGATCTTTTTCACCAGCATAGGTGACCACCTCCAGAGCGTTGTTGTTCGCTACTTGGGCTACTTGTATGAATGAATTTATAAAGTCACCAGTTCGGATGTTTAGTGAGTTAACAGTTCCGCTGATTGGGGTGCGGATAATCGTTTTGGCTAACTGAGCCTGAGCAGCTCGTAGTGAACCCAGAGCTTGTTTTGCTTGGGCATCTGCAGCTGAATTAACACCACCAGAAGTTGCTAGTTCTGCCTGGGTAACGGATCTTGCTGAGTTACTGATGGCAGTTTGTGAAGACTGTAGGCTGTTAGTCAGAGTAGTGAGTGTACTACGTGCGGCCACAAGTTGTGGAGCATAAGATCGTACCGTTTGACCGTCTAGTAGATCACTATCATCAGCATTACTGATTGAATCTGTAAGTAAATCGAGAAGTTGAATCACTTGATTAATGTCGTTTTGAGCATCGGCCAGAAGCTGTGAAATCGAGTCAGTACTATTAACTGTATTAGCTTTACTGCGCCAGTCATCGAGTGCTGGCTGCAATGCTACGCGAGATGCAATGATTGCTTGAGTATTTCCTTCTCCGCCAATTCTGATACTGGGGTAGTAACCGCTGGGACTACGAAAAAACTGGTCGATATTATTTAATACAACACCATTGGTTGTGTTGTAAGCTCCTTTGTACGCTGATAGGGCATTGCTGTTTGCAGCGGCAAGATTATTTTTCGCTGTTTCTAAAGAGACTGTTGACTGAGCCGCGTTTGCAAGGGCAGCTTCATATGTACCTTGTGCTTGTAGCACACTAGCTTGTTGTGATGCATTTTCCAGGGTAGCAATAATTGTGCCAGCTGTAACGGTATCACCAAGACCAACTCGAACACTAGTTACGCGACCAGCGGCTTCTGACGTGATTGCTGCTTCTGTGAAGGCACGTACAGTTCCAATCAGGTTTATTGTGCTGGCACCTGCATATTGTTGAGCTGTAGTGACTGATACTACCGGAAGTGGGGTAACGGGTGTTTCTTCGGGCGTAGCATTGCGACTATTTACAGCAATATATGCAGCCACTGCGATAAAAACTAATAGCAACGCTCCGCGAACAGCTTTTCTACCCAACCACATCTTCGTCTTATTATTCCAATCCATACATTCTAGCGTTATTTAATGAGCGAAAACTACCACAGAAAACGGTGTTTGTCCATGCTAATACGCTGCTATGGCTTATTTATTTCTGTGGTAGAATCTGTGCATATGTTTGGAAAATTGAAAAATATGGCGATGAAGAAAGTGCTTCAGTCGCAGATGAAGGGTGTACCAGAAGATCAGCAGCAGATGATCATGGAAATGATGGAAAAGAAACCAGAATTATTCCAGAAAATCGCTACCGAAATGCAGGCAGAACTAAAAAGTAACAATAACAACCAGATGGCTGCTGCGATGAAAGTGTTACCAAAGTATCAAGCCGAAATCATGGAAGTTATGAGTCCAGAGATGAAAGAAAAGCTAGCCGGCATGATGGGAGGACAGCAGACCGGGCAGTTTAATCCTAACGGAACAATTCGCCGGTAATTATAACTAGCAAAGCAATCAACAGGGTGACTCAGATTGAGCCGCCCCGTGCGCTAATATAGTAGACATGAATACAACGCCTAAAAAGATCGTTTTGATCTGCGGAAACCCTGACGCTGATACTTTTACTGGAGCAGTTCTAGATCGCTATCATGCTGCAGCGGAAGAAAGTGGTCACGAAGTAAAACGGTACAACCTGGGTGAGATGGATTTTGACCCAATTTTGCACATGGGCTACAAGCAAATCCAGCAGCTTGAACCTAGTCTACTAGAGCTACAAGACGCCATCCGTGAATGTGATCATGTGGTTGTTGCGTACCCAAACTGGTGGTGCACTATGCCAGCGCTCCTCAAGGGCCTATTTGATCGCATCTGGCTTCCCGGGTTTGCCTTTAACTTCAACAAAGAAACCAAAAAAGTTGAAGCTCACCTCAAAGGCAAAACCGCTCGAGTGTATGTCATCTCTGGTTCACATAGTCCATTTACAACCTGGTGGCGCTACGGTGATTACACCAACGAAATCCAGTACGGCATCCTCGAGTTCGCGGGTATCAAAAGCAAGGTGACCACCTTCGGTCCGTGTGAAAAAGTAAACGACACCTGTCGAAACAAATGGTTCAAAGAAGTCGAAGGGCACGGAAAGGCGGGAAGATAAACAAGAATTAAAAGCAACTGCAACAATTTAGTTACGGTTGTTTTTTTGTTCTATTGCTGCATGCTAGAATAGCCACTATGAACGTATCATTTGGACGCGAGATGCTCAGCGCTATCTTCAAGGCTTTTCTCACGACAGTAACTGTCGTGGCTTCTATTTTTTTCTCATTTACTATACTGCTTGGTGTTGCCGATACTACTAGCTATATTAGTGACGGCACTTGTAATATCGCTGTACTACCGATCGATGGAACGATTTTACCGTTTACAGGGATTGGCGGATTTGATTTGATTACAACACCAGACCTAGTATCTCAGTTCATGGACACGGCAGAATCTGACGATAATATCAAAGGAGTTTTACTTGAAATAAACTCGCCAGGCGGAACTCCAGTAGCATCAGAACGAATTGCACAGCGGATTGCTGATTCCAACCTACCAGTGGTCGGGCTGATTGGTGACGTGGGCGCATCGGGTGGTTACATGGTGGCTGCCGCGTCTGACTTTTTGATCGCCTCAGCCATGTCTGACGTTGGAAGTATTGGAGTGAATATGTCGTACGTTGAAGAGTCAGAGAAGAACGAGGAGGAAGGCCTCACCTACGTCCAACTGATCACCGGTCAGTACAAAGACATCGGTAGTCCGAATCGACCAATTACCGACGAAGAACGCGCACTTCTTCAGGCCGACCTCGACATCATCCACAACGAATTCATCGACATCGTGGCCCAGTACCGCGAACTACCCCGGGCTGACGTGGTCGCAATCGCTAACGGCGCTAGTATGCCGGGTCGCCGCGCTATCGACGCTGACCTGATCGACGCCATCGGTGGCCGCACCCAAGCCAAGGCCGCCTTCGCCGGCTACACCGACACCGCCCTAGCCGACCTAGAATTCTGCGAGTACGAACGCAACTTCCTGCCGTTTTAATTGGAACAACCTCTACAATAAAAAACTACCACTGAGGTAGTTTTTTATTGCCAAGCATGGTTGGGGGATAAACTGAGATAGGTAAATTGTTGCCGTGTATGCTGAAAGTATGACAAAAAAAGTGACACCCACATCACAGAGTAGGGAAGTGCTAGCAGAAATGGCCGCTACCATCCTGGCGACCTTGTAACTACGGAGGCCGGTCCTCCGGGGTTCATTAACTACGGAGGCCGGTCCTCCGGGGTTCACCTCCGGGGTTCAGTCCTCCGGGGTTCGCGCCCTTGTCTTTCTGGTTGCAATCTTCGGGTTGATCAACTGGAATTTGATTGTCCTAACATCGACCAGCCCAATGCTGGCACTGGCCTTGCTGATTTTGTTTTTGTTGCTTGGTCCGGCCATGATTCGCGTTGGGTTATGGTATCGCAAGGTTAGATAACACATTTTGGAGCCGCGGATTCTCACTCTGAATTCGCGGCTTTTTGTTACCTAAACACTAAATTAAGACATACAGTTTAAAACTATTTTGTTTTTGCTTCTGAATTAATACTGGTTCCGCGTTATACTGCAGCTATGAAAACCAGTAACGAAATTGTCTGTCCGCATTGTCATAAAGTATTTAACCTAGACGAGGCTGGGTTTGCTGATATTTTGAAGCAAGTGCGGACACAGGAATTTGATAAAGAAATCCATGAACGGCTAGCCTTGGCTGAAAAAGAAAAGGAAAGCGCTATTAAACTAGCTGAGGAGAAAACCAAGAGTGACTTGCGGACTGAATTTGTGAAGCTTCAGAAAGAGAATTCAGAACTGGCAGCAGCCAAAGAGGCGGAAATCCAGAAGTTACAAGCGCGGATTGACGCTTCACAAACGGAAAGCAAACTAGCGTTAACTGAGGCCTTGGCGACGCTCGAGAAAGAGCGTGATTCGCTCGCTTTTGAGTTGAAAAGTAAAGACAGCGAAAAGCAGCTGTTAGAGTCGTCCCTGAAAGACAAGTACGAGACGGAGCTCAAAAACAAGGACGAGATGATCGGCTACTACAAAGACATGAAGGCCAAGCTATCGACCAAAATGGTGGGCGAGACCCTCGAGCTACACTGTGAGACTGAATTCAACCGCTTGCGCGCAACTGCGTTTCCTAAAGCGTATTTTGAAAAGGATAACGACGCGTCGGCTGGCACTAAAGGGGACTACATCTACCGCGAAGTGGACGAACACGGCACCGAGATCATCTCGATCATGTTTGAAATGAAGAATGAGGGTGATGAGACCGCCACCAAGAAAAAGAACGAGGATTTCCTGGGCAAACTAGATGCTGATCGGAGCACAAAGGGTTGTGAGTACGGGGTGCTGGTGTCGCTCCTAGAGTCAGATAGTGAACTGTATAACACCGGGATTGTGGATGTGTCCCACAAGCACGCAAAAATGTATGTCATTCGGCCCCAGTTCTTCATCCCGATTATTACCCTGTTGCGCAACGCGGCGATGAATTCATTGCAGTATAAAACTGAGTTGGCGCTGGTTCGGGCACAGGACATTGACATCACTAATTTTGAACAAAATCTCAACACGGCCAAGACGGACTTTGCGCGTAACTATGAACTAGCGGGGCGAAAATTTGAATCGGCGATTGATGGGATTGATAAAACGATTAAACAGTTGGAGAAAACTAAACAAGACCTGCTGTCCTCAGAAAATAATTTTAGACTTGCTAACGAAAAACTACAGGGGACCTCGATCAAAAAACTCACCCGCGGCAACCCGACCATGACAGCCAAGTTTGAAGAACTAGCACAAGAGTAGGGGGTATTTTTAGCAGCCTTGTGTGAGTAAGCTGTGACTTAGACAGAAAGTCTCTGTAGCGGATTACACCCGCTTGAGGACGGGTAACTGTGCTTTACTATAGCTATGATCGATATGCTACAAACTACCGCCAAAGCACTCGCTACCAGGGCAGTACCCACAGCCGCGCCCGACGAGGCTGTTGCGCAAGTGCTCATCAACACGCAAGCGTTCTCGACTGAGTATGACACGATCGATTATATTTACATCCTGACTGACGGACACTTGGTGGGAGTAGTGTCGCTACACGAGCTGTTTAGCTTGCCGCCAGAGCAACGCATGCAAGCGTGCATGACAACCAAACTGGCGACGGTAAGTGCTCAAACCGATCAAGAAACCGTAGCTCACTTGGCGTTGGCTGAAAATATTAAAGCCGTCCCGGTGATTGATAAGGAGGGGGTATTTCTGGGAGTCGTTACCGCCGACAAAATTCTGCAAATTTTGCGTGATGAACACACTGAAGACATTTTGACCTACGCCGGAATTACCTTTACCGCCGATGAAAAACTTGCAGACTACACCATCCCACAACACTACGTTAGTCGGATTCCCTGGCTGTTGCTGGGCCTCGGCGGAGGGATAGTAGCAGCGTGGGTGGTTGAACAGTTTTCGGTGACCATTGCGCGGGAAATAGCCCTGGCGGCTTTTATTCCGGCGATTGTGTACATTGCGGATGCGGTCGGTTCACAAACCCAGATGGTGTACGTGCGGTCCTTGTCGAGCACCAAACAAACTAGTTTGTCGGTAGCACTCCGGCGAGAGTTGATCATCGCCTCGGCGGTCGGGCTAACCTTGGCCAGCGCCATTGGTGCACTTTCCTATGTCTGGCTGCAGTCAACCACAGTACCAGTGATCTTGTTTACAGCCGTACTGGCAACTGTGTACTTTAGTGTGCTGGTCGCAATTGTGTTGCCCTGGCTGTTTCATCGAGCGGGTCACGACCCCGCAGTCGCAACCGGCCCACTGGCAACTGTGATCAGAGACGTATCTAGTTTGTGCATTTACTTTGTAATTGCACTTTTGTTGTTGTAAGTAACATTGGCCATTCAAACAAGTGAAGCCTTTATATTTCTACACTTTCTGCTAAGCTACACGCATTATGTCACTATCAGTCGGAATTGTTGGGTTACCCAACGTTGGAAAATCAACTCTGTTTAACGCCCTTACGAAAAATGAAGTCCTGATGGCTAACTATCCATTTGCCACAATTGATCCCTCCGTGGGGGTTATTCCCGTGCCTGATGGAAGACTAGCAACCCTTGCTAACATCAGTGGGTCAAAAGAAACCCTTCCAGCCATCGTTGAATTTATGGATATTGCGGGGTTGGTGAAAGGCGCCTCTGCCGGAGAGGGGCTCGGAAACAAGTTCCTGGCGAACATTCGCGAAACCGACATGATCGCAGAAGTCGTGCGAATTTTCGAGGATTCTGACATTCACCACGTCACCGGCGAGGTGGACCCAATGGGCGATATCGAAGTGATCAACCTCGAGTTGATCATGGCTGATGCTGAAACGATCAGTAAGCGCGTAGGGGGCTTGGAGCGGGGTATTAAGCAAGGTGACAAAGAGGCTGTGGCCGAAAAGGCCCTACTTGAGCGACTGCT